>Ga0209480_10000184_pt1 | contig 55978 bp, 43 predicted proteins | sample JI61114C2DNA_FD_187501 | JGI IMG/M metagenome (GOLD analysis project Ga0209480, IMG submission 187501) | Wastewater effluent complex algal communities from Wisconsin, to seasonally profile nutrient transformation and Carbon sequestration -... | ecosystem: Engineered > WWTP > Effluent > Algae...
CAGCGCCACGGTACCACTCTTCTTCAGGGGCAGGATATTGCCCTGATTTTTCAGCAGTACAAAACTTTGTGCCGCCGTACTTCTTGCAATGGCACGATGTTCAGCGGTAAACACTTCGCTCTTTGCGCGGTTCTCGTCACAATATTTATAGGGATCCTGAAAGAGTCCCAGTTTGTATTTTGCTTCGAGAATCCGGCGACAGGCCAGGTCAATCTGTGCCTGGGTTACTTTGCCTTCTTTCAGTGATTTCTCCAGTGTGGTCAGCAATCCTTCTCCCACCATATCCATATCAATACCGGCCATCAGGGCACGGGCTGATACGGTTTTAAGATCACCAATTCCGTGATCGATCATTTCATTAATACCGGTATAGTCGGTTACCACAAATCCGTTAAAGCCCCATTGTTTACGGAGTACATCGGTCATCAGCCATTTGTTGGCGGTGGCGGGCACGCCCTCCACTTCATTGAAAGAAGCCATGAAGCTACCGGCTCCCGCATCTGCGGCGGCTTTATACGGAGGTAAATAATCGTTGAACATCCGCTGGCGGCTCATATCCGTGGTATTGTAATCGCGACCGGCTTCCGCGGCTCCATACAATGCATAGTGCTTCACACAAGCCATGATGGTATTGCCTTTGGAAAGATCATTGCCCTGGTAACCGCGTACCATGGCTTTGGCAATCTGTGAACCGAGATAAGGATCCTCGCCATTGCCTTCGGCGATACGTCCCCAGCGGGCATCGCGGCAGATATCCACCATCGGAGAAAAAGTCCAGTTAATGCCATCGGCACTGGCTTCCACAGCCGCAATGCGGGCACTGTTCTCAACTAACTGCATATCCCAGGTACAACTCAGTCCCAGGGGAATCGGGAATACAGTCTCATACCCGTGTATCACATCCATCCCGAAGATCATGGGGATTTTCAACCGGCTTTCTTCCACAGCCACGCGTTGCACGTCTTTGATTTTGGCGACTGACTTGATATTAAACAATCCGCCTACTTTACCTTCCCGTATTTTTTTACCGATATCAGAACTCTGTGCCTGCCCGGTTACAATATCCCCGCTGCCCGGCAGGTTAAGCTGTCCGATTTTTTCCTGCAGGGTCATTTTCTTCATCAGGGCATCAATGAAGGTTTTCATTTTCGCTTCATTGCTTTGCTGTGCGGCGGCAGGCAGGCTGTACAGGCCCAGGATAAGCGCGGCTACCGTTAAGATCCTTTTCATGTGTTGATGTTTATAATTGTCAAATTTAAAAACTTATTTCACTGGCGTTGATAGTATATTCAATCCGGCTGTTCCGGAATTTATCAATAATCTCCATACGGATAACCGGGTCTTTCTCCCAGCTAATGGTGAGTAAGCCAAAATGATTGTCCATGACAGGTCCCTCTATCCGGTTTTTATTCTGGGTGGCAAAACTCCAGGTGCTGGTAATCCCGCTGGCCGTTACATCATAAACAGGGTAGAGACCTTCCTCTTTGATCCGGGATATTTCTGCATAATGGACATCACCGGTCAGGAACAAAACATGACTGGCCCTCGTACTCCGGATCAGGTTCAGTAGTTTTTTCTGTTCATGCGGGAAATTGGCCCAGGCTTCATACCCGTTATACTCAATGCTGAACTGAGAACCACTGCCGATCAGCCGCAGATCAGCCGGCTTTTTTAATTCCGCTTCCAGCCAGGCCCATTGTTCAGCACCCAGCAATGTGCTGTCGGGTGAAGACTGCGGATAATAATCAGGTGTATAGAAAAATCCGCCATACGGAAGTGTATCTCCCTTCTGATAAAGACGCAGGTCGCTCCGGAAGGATCGTACATCCAGCATAAGTACCTGGATGGTTTTATCGCCGGTTTTTATATACTCTGTTTTATAAATGCCCGCATGTTTTCTGCGTTCACTGCTGTCGGGTTCTTTAAAAAAATCCATGAATATCTTCTTCGATTCTTCCTTATACGGATACCATTTTCCGGAATCATTGCGGCCATAGTCATGATCATCCCAGGTGGCAAAGATCTTTGTGGTGGCTGCCAGTTGCTGGTATTCCGGTTTAGCGCCCAGGCGGCTGTACTTGGCGCGCAGGGTATCCATATTGTCTGTATCTCCGTAAATATTGTCCCCCAGGAAAATAAAAGCGTCCGGTTTTTGTTCTGCCGCTATCGACAACACCGGCTGGGGATCATCCTGGTAGCCACAGGAACCAAAGGCAATCCGGGTAACAGGTATATCCTTTTTTTGTTCTTCACAAGCCACCAGCAGCAGCAGCAGGCTCAGCACAACGGCTATTCTTTTCATGGTTATTTTTTTATCAGTAAGGGTTCCAGTACTTTTTTCCAGATCGCATAGCCTTTGGCCGTCATGTGCAGCCGGTCCTGAAGAAAGATATCATCCATCGGGCTGCCGTCTTCTTTCAGCATTTTCGAGTATACATCCGCAAACGCGGCTTTTTTATCTTGTTTCAGGAAATCAGCAATCTGCTGATTAGCCTCCCGGTATTTTGTTAGCAGATGGGCCCGGCTCGGGCTGGGTTTCATCGATACATAGAGAAAAGGGACTTTAGGATATTTCGCGCGCATCAATGTATAAAAAGTCCTGAAACGCTCTATCACCATGGCTACGGTAACCGTATCACTGGAGGCAAAATCATTTTCTCCGCAATACAATACAATTTGTTTGGGTTGATAGGGGAAGAGCACATCATAGCGGTAACGGATCATATCCAGTAATGTGGAGCCGCCGAACGCACGATTCAGTATCTTATGTTTGGGGAAATAGTCTTGCGCATCCTTCCACATGGTAAATGAGGAACTGCCGATAAATAATGTTTGTCCGGCTGCCGGAAACGACAGACTGTCTTTTTGCTTCAGCGCCTGCACTTCTTTCCAGAAAGGGATATTACCCTGGGACCGGGCCGTAAAAGACAGCACAGGTAATACTAAGAATAAAAGGAATAATTTTTTCATACTAATCAACTTTAATGACTTTCGTCCGTTCACTTGTGCCGTTTTCGTTCACGGCCTCAATACAATAATAATAGGGTTTCTGTGCATCCATGGCCTTCATCCAGTATTCATTATTGGAATGCACCATGATGCTGGTATATAATTTATCGGGATGCGTGCCATAGTAAATATTATAGGCAAAGGCATTGTCTGCCGGACGCCATTTGATAAAAGCACTGCGTTTATCCTTTTCCGTACGCAACACAATAAAGCCCTGCACGGTTTCCGGTTTTGCGCCATTTCCATTACCAAATACGCGTAACCCGCTGATCGCGAATTTACCGGTAGGCATATGAATATTCTCCAGTTTGATATAACGGGCCTGAACGGCTTTGGGCAATTCCACATAATCATGGGGAATATCCGTCTGGTTCTGACTCTTATCCACAAGCACCACCCATTTTTTCCCGTCGGTGGAATACCACAGTTTATACTGATGATATTGCCCGGGCCATTTACCTAACCTGTCTTGTGCCACATCCTGATCTGCATAATTGATCTGCACTGCATTTACTGTGGAAACATTACCCAGGTCGGTCTGGATATACTCACCCTTATCACCGGACCGTGCACTCCAATAGGTCTTGGTGAGTTCATCTACGGCATTATTCGGCACATATCCACCCAATGTGGAAGAAACCTGCACCGGCTTATTATAATTCAGTAACATCCAGCCGGTGAAGTAAGGTGATTTACCCTCCTTACCGTACACAGAACCATCAATGCCGGGGGCAGGAATAAAATGCGGGTAATCCCCGAACGTGGTATTGCAAAACATCTTATTCTCTTTATCAAAGCCGGTAGGCCAGATGCCAATGCGGCGTTCAAAGGTATTCTTCACTGATACCACTGTAGTGGACACATGCCAGTACTGATTGTACTTGTCAATAAACGTAGTGCCATGTCCGGCACCCCGTACATAACCACCGAGTTTGATACTGAGCGGATCACTTTGCGCTTCGAAAAAACCAAGGGGGTCAGTGCCCACCAGCAAACCATCAGCATAACCACTGAACTCCGTGCCGGGTGCCCCATATTGCAGATAATATTTCCCTTTGTACTTCGTCATGTGTGAGCCTTCGATGAACGGGTCGAGAAAGGTATTGTCCATATGCTCGCCAAAACGCTGCCAGCCAAAACGCCAGGGCTCCAGCAGGTACATTTCTTTTCTGGTGCCGATGGGCTGCATGGTTTTCCGGTTCAGTTCAATGCCATACATGGGAAATTTATTACTGCTCCCGTTGTACATATAAAATTTTCCGTCATCATCGGTGAAGAAAGACGGATCCCATCCACCTATATCAAATGAATCCACCAATGGCTTCCAGTCATTCGCTTTCGGATTGGTGCTCATCCACATCGTGAACTTGCTCGTATACGTGGATCCAAATACAATCATCGTGTCCCCGATAATGCCCACTCCTGGTGCACAGAGTTCATCATACCCGTCATTCCAGGGACGCAGGAATTTTTTGGAAATAAAATTCCAGTTCAGCATATCCGGGCTCCACCAGTATCCCCATTGGTTGGTACTGAATAAATAATAATCGCCCTTATACAACACAATCACCGGATCGGCCGTAGCCCGGTGCCGTCCCCAATCACTGAAATTTGGAATCGGCGTATAGCCGTAATCAATATTCACCGGGTTGCAGTAGGTCTTCTGCTGACCGTGGGAAAGTAAAAATGCAAAAGTAAAAAGTAAAAACAACCCTATAGTCCGAATATACTTTATCATAAAAATGATTTTATTATTAGTGTCTCCCCCACTCATTACTCATTACTCATTACTCATTACTCATTACTCATTACTCATTACTCATTACTCATTATTCACCACTCCCCCTTCCTCCCCTGCTCCACCGCATACCCCACCGCCCTCGCCGTAAACGCCATATACAAAATCGACGGACTCTGACTGCCGGTACTGGTCATACAGGCGCCATCCGTTACAAATACATTTTTACAATGATGAAGCTGATTCCATTCATTCAATAATGAAGTCTTTGGGTCTTTTCCCATCCGTACACCACCCATTTCGTGGATATCCAGGCCCGGAGCCTGTCCGCTGTCATTGGTGTTAATGTTTTTTACACCCGCTGCTTCCAGCATGGCTTGTCCCTGCTCCAGAAAATCCTTCACCATCTTATCATCATTATCATCATAACCAACCGACGTAATCAGTAAGGGCATTCCCCACTGGTCTTTCTGATCCTTACTCAGTCGTACATGATTGCTTTCCTTTGCAATGGTTTCTCCCTGCATATACATGTAAACACCCCAGGTACCCGGTTCACTGATGGCTTCTTTAAAATCGGCTCCCAGTAACGGTTTCACGTGTTTATCACTGAGTTTTTCCCGGTAAGCGCCCGAATACACGACATAGCCGCCATAAAAATCCGTGTCCCGTTTATCCAGGTTACGGAAATTGGCCATTATGCTTTCGGCCGGTTTGGACACTTTATAATAGGTATCCTCAAATCCGTCTATATCTCCGTTCATACTGCCCCGGTAGTTATGGAAACAGATATATTTTCCCAGCAGGCCATTATCATTGCCCAATCCGTTGGGAAAACGGGAGGATGTGGAGTTTAGTAAAATCAGGTTGGTATTGAGTGCGGAGGCATTACAGAAAATAATGTTGGCGAAAAACTCAGTGGCCTTCATCGTATTCGCATCAATTACTCTTACCCCGATCGCTTTTTGTTTTTGTTCATCATATATAATAGAATGTACGACCGAATGTGGCCGTATGGTCAGGTTACCCGTTTTCGCCGCCCAGGGAAGTGTAGAGGAATTGGAACTGAAATATCCGCCAAGCGGACAACCACGCATGCAAAGATTGCGGTTCTGACATTGAGCACGTCCCTGGTCCAGATGAATTTGTTGCGGATCCGTGATATGTGCCCATCGGCCGGAGACATAGTGCCGGTTGAATTTTTCCTTCAGTACCCGCTGCATATGTTTTTCCACGGCATTCAGTTCATAGGCCGTGAGAAACTCTCCATCGGGCATGGAAGGTATATTGTCATAATTGCCGCATACCCCGATGAATCGCTCTACATGGCTATACCAGTCTTTAATATCATCATAGCCAATCGGAAAAGATTGTCCGTACCCAAAGCGCTCCGGTGCTGTAAAATCCCAGGGACTCCAGCGTGCACAGGCCCGGCCCCAGGTAAGTGATTTGCCACCCACCTGGTAACCTCTTACCCAATCAAAGGGCTTTTCCTGTATGTAAGGATGATCGGCATCTTTTACAAAAAAATGCTGCGTGTCTTCTCCATACCCCGCCGCTCTGCTGATGAGCGGATTCTGCTCCCGGGTTTCGCGGGTGATGGCCCCGCGGTGCGGCAGTTCCCAACGGGATAGTGTAGCCGTAGGGTAATCTTTGATATGATCCACCGGGCGGCCTCTTTCCAATACCAGTGTCTTCAGTCCTTTTTCACACAACTCTTTCGCGGCCCAGCCTCCGCTGATACCACTGCCGATGACAATGGCATCATAGCTGTTGGCGGCCATTCCCTTCGTATTAATATTTATCTGCGGTGTATCCGGCATGTGTTACAGGATCAATACCTGTGCTTTTTTGTTTTAAAAAATACAGCGTCCAGGCTCAGTGCACCCGGCCCCGTAAACAGAAACACAATACTCAATAATATAAACAGGAAGGGATGCTGATCCCCTTCAAATATTTTCCCTTTATCCCCCAGCATAAAGATGATGCCGGCAAAAGCCGCGATGGAACCGATAGCAGCCAGCCGGGTAAACAAACCGAGTAAAAAACCAATACCTGCCAGTAACTCGGCTATCTTCCCGGCATAAGCCCAATAGGCCGGATAGCTGTAATGACGGTCTGCAAACCAGCCGCTGTACATACTCATTTTTTCCTGGTCAAAACATTCCACACCATGGTACACCAGTAAGATTCCTGTCATGATCCTCACCAGGGCTATACCCCATTGCTGACCTGCCGGTAAGGCTGAAAAAAATCGGTTCATGCTCATTGTTTTTATGCGCCGGGCGCTGTTCAACAGGAAAACCGTTCACCCCCCCTTAATACTCTATATACCTGCTGCTGCTGATCCGCAGCCGCGGTAAATAATTGTATATCGGCGGTATTAAACGAAAACATATCGTAATGACAGGGAATTAACGTCTTTACCCTTAAAGCCTTTGCCAGTTTCACCGCTTCCTCATGATCCAGGTTTCCGGCCACCCGCCGTTCCGGCTTATTGCCATTGATGGGCAATATCGCGAGGTCAATAGCAAAGGGACGGAGTATTTCCGGCAGTTCATCAAACCACAATGTATCGCCACTGTGATAAACGGTGATGTCGCCAAACCGGATTACATAACCCATATAACGGCAGTTCCCGTTTTCATCCCGGTCGATTTCATTATGCTTTGCGGGTATGCCGTAAAAAATGATACCTGATTTTTCCGCCGATTGTGTGTCATTTAATCCCACCGGAAAATCAGTTCCGCATTGTACACGTCCGGCAACAAATGCACGGTTTGCTTCAGGAATGATAAAGCTGATACCTGGATTATTGGCCAATACCGGAATCAACGTGGCGGCATCCAGGTGATCCGTATGATTATGACTGGAACTAACCACGGTGATATTCCGTAAGAGTTCCGGGCGGATGACCCTTTCACTCATCCGGGTGTGTGGCTTATCTGTTGCCGCATATTTTTCCGAAAGGCTGTCAGAGAGATAAGGATCCACCAGCACGCGTTTACTCTGCCATTGAAATAAAAAACCGCTCTGACCCAACCACCAGACATGCAGCCCCGGATCAGCCAGCAGGCTGTCCATTTCAGCCACCAGGGCTTCATCTTTTACTATGGCTTTAATCAGTTCCATTTATTTGCTCAGCCCGGAAGCGGCCGCCTTATCAATCATCAGCACCGCATGCCGGTGTTTCTGCATATAACTGGCTGGCACATCCTGTGTAACCGGGCCATCACAGGCTTTATGAATTATTTCCGCTTTACTGCTGCCATTGGCCAGTACTAACAGGGTACGGGCATTCATTACCTGGGCCATCCCCAGCGTGATGCCTTTGGCAATAGGAGTAGGTTCATTAAAATACAACTGACCGGAGGCAAGTGTGCTGCCGTGCAGTTCCTGTTCATGTGCCATGAGCTCCATATCCACACCCGGTTCATTAAACCCGATATGACCGTTGAGTCCGATACCCACCAGCATACAGTCAATTCCCCCGACATGTTCAATTTCTCCATTCATAATCCGGCATTCCAGGTCTGTATCCATAGTCATCCCGTCAAAGAGATGTACCTGCGATTCATTAATACCTAACGGATGAAACACCTGTTCATAGAGCAGGTAATGACAACTGCCTTTTTTCTCCGGCGGCACACCCAGCCACTCATCCAGGCCAAAACAAAAACAACGGCTGAAATCGGTTCCCCGTTCCTTCGCTTTTGCAGCCAGTGCCCGGTAGGTTCCCACAGGGGAATTACCGGTGGCAAAACAAAGTACCGCTTCCGGTTTCCGTTCCACAATACCAATAATCAGTTCAGCGGCCGCATCTGACAAATCATTGTAATCGTCAAAAATTCTGCATTCCATTTTATAAATTCTCCCGTACTTTTTTCGCACCCAGGACCATATTCTTTAATTTCTGACGTGATGCCCAGCGGGCTGTCTGGCTCAGACCGCAATCCGGGGCCACGGATAATTTATCCGCCGGCACGTATTGCAGGCATTTTCTGATCCGTTCCGCCACATCTTCCACTGTCTCTATATAGTAGTTCTTTACGTCTATAACCCCTACGGCCACATTCATTTTTTCTGCAAAAGGAGCCAATAACTCAATTTCAGCAAACTCCCGGTTGGCCATTTCAATATGAATCTCGTCCACCGTCATATCCAGAAAATCGGGCAACATGGGTTGAATACTCCGGTAACCAACGGGCCGGCCTTTAAAATTACCGAAACATAAATGGGTACTGAGATTGCATTTCCCCACAACGGGTTTTACCGTTCGGTTGAATATATCCACAAAACGTTTCGTGTCTTCTTTATACGCGTAACAACTCATGGAAGGTTCATCCACGGTAATTTCGGTACATCCTGCGGCCACCAATGCTTCCAGCTCATTCCGCACAAAGGGCAAGAGGGCTTCCGTAATTTCATAACGGTCTTTATAGCGTTCATTCGGCAACAAACGGCCACTCAGCGTATAAGGACCCGGTACACTTGCTTTGAGTACCGGGCCGGCCGGCGCCAGTTTTTGCAACCGCTGGAATTCCTTTACGGCGCCCAGTCCGTTAGGAGCCGATAGCTCCCCGGTTATTGAATTCTTTCCCCGCTGGTCATGAGCCGCCGGGCCAAATTTTCTCGTTTCGGTTTCATTGTTTTCTATGCCCTTAATAAAACCGTAAAACGACAGATTAAAATCCAGCCGGGTCTGCTCCCCGTCGGTAATCACATCCAGTCCGGCAGTTACCTGATCATGAATGGCCGCGATCACCGCGTCTTCAATCATTTCATTGATATCTGCCGCTCCAAACTGCTGCAGATTCTTTGTCGCAAATTCCAGCCATCCCGGAAAAGGATAGCTCCCAACTACTGTTGTTCTTATGGGATGATTCATGATAATTTTTTTATTTCATTTGTATTACTAACGACTATCTATTTAGCTCCTGCATTTCTGTACAGCTCCGCCAGCCGTTGTCCATGTTCATCATACGCTGCTTCAAACAAAGCCGTGGCTTTTTCTGACCCCACCACACAACCGGCGGTCAGCACTTTTGGCGGATGACCGGCATTGGTAAGTAACTGTGCCAGCGCTGCTTTGATGCTGTTGATGATCATCACGCCCCCAACGGTTGATCCCGGAGAAACAGGTGTGTCCAGCCCCTCCACCTGTATCATTGAATCGCCGGCGGGTGCACCGGTATCAATCACCAGATCCGCGAAATCCGTTAATTTTTTTCCATCTGCCCGTTTACTGCTACTGGCATCCAGGTGTGCCTGCGTTACCACGGCCACTACTTTTATACCTCTTTGTTGTAACAGTTCCGCCATTTCTATGGGTACCACATTACAACCACTGGAAGAAATAATCAACGCGGTATCTTTTTTATCAAGCCCGAAATTGCGAAGGATACGGGCTGCCAGTCCGGGTACATTTTCCAGAAACATGGCCTGCCTTTGTCCGTTGGCCCCCACCACATTGTTGTGATTGGTGAGCGACAATTCCACAATCGGGTTAAACCCCGGGAAGGAGCCATACCTTGGCCACATTTCCTCTACCATAATACGGCTGTGTCCGCTGCCGAATGTATGCACCATGCGGCCAGCCAGTATAGTATCAGCAAACCAGGCCGCCGCCTGATTTATTTTATCCTCCTGTGCCGCTACGGTTTCCAGTATTCCCCTGCATTTATCCAGGTATTGCTTTGTTACACTCATATCCTGCTTATACATTTTTAGGTTGATATTGATCCATAGCAAAAAAAGCCGCTCCCACTGCTCCTGCCAGATCACCGAAAACAGCTTTGACAATTTCTGTCTTCCGGCCACCGGTTCTCCATTCAAATTTTTCCATATGTTCATTCAGCCGGTCAAATAACAACGGACCCGCCGAGGTGATGCCTCCACCCAACACCACTGTTTGTGGCGAGAGTATATTGGTGAGACTGGCGATTCCAAGGGCCAGCTGCCGTACCGATTTTTCCCAGACCGAAATGGCAAACACTTCCCCATTCTTTACGGCTTCAATCAGTTCAATCGTGTGCCGGTATTTACCCCCGCTCCTTTTTTCCAATGTACATTCACCAATACATTCTTCCAGGCTACCGGGCATACCGGTTACATCCGCATCCCCGTTATCATCAATCACCATATGACCAATATGGCCGGCTTTGTTAAATGCGCCCTGATAAGGTTTGCCGTCAATCATAATCGCACCGCCAACGCCGGTACCTAATGTTATTAACAGGGCACTCTGTTTTCGCTTTGCCGCCCCGAATCGCGATTCCGCCACCATGGCAGACACCGCGTCATTCAACACCAGCGTGGGTAACTGCAATTTTTCTTTCCAGTTATACTGCTCCAGTCCCTGCATACGCCCGGGCATATACGCTATCACCGAATTTGTTTCATCAGGCAAACCGGGAGCGGAAATCCCCAGCACCATTTCCCTGTTTGAAAAACCAGTCCTCAATTCAAGCACCAGATCTGTTACCGTCTCCCTCCAGCGCATATCTGCACCATCTTCTGTGTTACAGTACACATGATGCAATAAATTTCCATCCTTATCAATCACCACAGCTTTTATCCGGGTACCGCCGATATCAATTCCGATTGCGTGCATGGAGGGTTTTGAGTTTAGGGTTTAAATTTTAGGGTTCACTGATAGTCCAGCCGCCGTCTACCGCCACTACCTGGCCGGTGGTGAATTTCGACTGATCACTCATAAAATACAAAGCCAGACCGTCACAATCTTCCGGATGTCCGATCCTTCCGCCATCAAGCGGTTGTTTGGTACGGATAAAGTCCAGTATCTCCGGGTTATTTGCCGCCCGTTGTGCCATCGGTGTTTCCACCAGGGCGGGTGCAATGACATTTACCCGGATATTGTCTTTCGCATAATAAGAAGCGATCGATTTACTGAATCCAATGATGGCCGATTTGGATGCCGCATAACCATGCGTGGAAAAAAAACGGGGCGAGGGTGAGAACCCGAGTACGGATCCCATATTAAGTATAGTGCCTCCCTTTTTTAATGCCAGAAAAGCACGCACCGCTGCCTGGTTCGACAACATCAGTGCGGTCAGGTTCATGTGCAGGGTCCAGTTCCAGCCTTCGAGACTGAGCTCATGTAAAGGACCATCGCCCATATTGCGTCCGCTGCCGCCTGCCACATGATACAGGCCGTCGAATCCGCCAAACTTTTCTATACAAAGCTCTATCGCTTTTCCGGCCGTAGCTGCTTGCGTAGCGTCACCACTGAAGGCAATCGCGGATGCACCAAGGGTCTCGCCGGCTTCCTGCACTGAATGTTCATTTCTGCCAACCACCACAAGATGGGCGCCTTCACGGATAAAGCTGCTGGCGGCAGACAAACCCATGCCCGTTGTTCCGCCGATGATGACTATATTTTTATTCTGTAGTTGCATTATTTTCTTTCGATGGATCCCGTGATTTTATGTTTGACAATAAATTTCTTTTCCCCGCCGGGTAATATTTCTTCCTTGATCAGGTAATACTGATCATCATATGAAGTCATTTCTTTAGCTGTCAGCTGTTCATTTACTCCTCTCCAGTCTTCCAGCCTTACAGGCTCCCATTGTTTTGACGTAGCCGATGCATAGGCCGCATCCAGTATTGCGTTCACAATATAGCCATCATAAAACGTCTCGGCCGGCTGAATCCCTTTATCAATCGCATCAAACATATCTGTGAACATGTGACTATACCCCAGTTCATGTACCTCATCCCCCACCGGAAAAAGCCAGCCCGCGTTGGATTCCGCCTTTTCCGCCACATAATGTACGCCTTTTCCGGTGCTGTACATTTCAAAACCGGTCCGGAGAAAATTATTAGCCCAGATCGTACCTTCCGTGCCCATCACTTCATCACGCAGATCCATACCGCCCCGGAAAGTCCAGCTCACTTCAAACTGACCAATGGCGCCATTCTCATATTTTACCAGGCCAATCGCATTATCCTCCGCATCGATGGGATGCACCCGTGTATCGGCCCAGCACATCACTTCCACCGGTTTGATATTTTTCCCGATAAAATTGCGGCTGATCTCCACACAATGACAACCCAGGTCAATCATCGCCCCGCCTCCCGATTTTTCCTTATCCCAGAACCAGTCGCTGTGCGGACCCGGATGTGTCTCCCGGCTCTTGGTCCAGATTACATCACCAATGCTGCCATTTTTTACTGCGGCAAGTGACTTCAAAAACTTAGGCGTATAACATAAATCTTCAAGATACCCTCCTGTCACTCCGGCCTTATCCACGGCCTGCAACATCTGCAAGGCTTCTGCCGCATTCCGGCCGAGTGGTTTGGTACACAGTACATGCTTACCAGCCGAAGCACTCTCCAATACGGCGATCAGGTGCATGTCATTCGACAACCCGATAATCACTGCTTCCACGTCCGGGTGGGATACACATTCTTTTATACTGGTGGTATAATGCGGTACATTATAATCATCAGCAAATTTTTTGGCGTTGCCTTCCGTACGGCTGTACACCGATACAATTGTATCTTTTCTTCGCTGGGCTACCAGTGAATCCGCATAAAAACGGGAAATAAAACCTGAACCGAGAATCGCGAGTTTCATACAATTAATTTATTTAACAATGGGCCAGGGGAATTTACTCCTGAGTTTTATTTTCATGCCGGTAGCGGATGACTTGCGGGCTGCTTCAATGATCTCCAGCACATGTAACGCATGTTCCACATTGATCCGGGGCTCTGTGCCATTGACCAGGCTTTCACCCACCACCCGGGCACCTTCCTGCCATTCATAGCCTCCTTTATCGGTGCAGACCAGTTCGGCCGGTTTATCCCAATGTACATCCAGCATTACTCCGTTTGTTTCCCAGTCATACCCGATCAGCCTCATGTTGCCATAATCGCCGTAGATCTGGATGGAGTGTAAGGACTGATTCCCGGCTTCATGACCGTGCGGATCAAAATAATTGAAGCCACACATCACATGACTGATCACGCCTTTATCATGTTCCATCAGGATCTGGGCATTGTCTTCCGCCTCTACTTTTATCTTTCCCTTGTCATCCACCGTACGTTCCGGGTTGACAATACTGGTCATGGCCATGATGCTCCGGGCCGGTCCCAGTAACCCCGTTAATGTGGCGATATTGTATACGCCGAGATCGGGCATACTGCCACCGTTCTTTTCATAAAAGAAAGCGGACCAGGTTGGGCCCGTATGTCCGTACTGTCCATGCGCCGCTGCCACCCGTCCCAGTTTTCCTTCCTGGATCATTTTACTCATATAGGCAAATTGCGGGCTGTTGACCACCGCCGGTGCTCCCCATATACGTAATTTTTTTGCCCTGGCCAGATCCAGCAGCGCCTTCCCTTCCGCATAGGTATTGGCCATGGGTTTTTCACTCCATACATGTTTGCCGGCCAGCAGGGCTTTTTTGTTCAGTTCCCCATGCACCTGCATATCAGTCAGGGTCACCATCATATCAAAGGGAACTCCTTTGAGCATTTGATCAATATGGCCATACGTAGCCGCATTTACTTTATACTCCTTGTTTTGTGCTATTGCTCTTTCAGGTTTAATATCACAGAGACTCACCACTTCAATCCATTTCGAAGAAAGCAACTGGGGCAGGTAACGGTTGCTCACGCTGCCGCAGCCGATCACCGCCACTCTTAATTTTTTATCCGGCATAGCCGAAGCCCACCCTTCCAGAGAGGATACCAGTAATGCGGCACCGGCCATAGCCGTCGTCTTTAAAAATTTCTCGCGGGAGATTGTATCCGACATTGTTATTCGTTTTTTACCATTGAATAATCAGATCGCTGCGGGGGTTATCGGTCACCAGGCTGACTTGTTTTAATACCGGATCAGCCAGGTATAACCCTTTTACCATTTCTTTCCCATAATAATCTTCCAGGTCTTTCAGCGGATCCAGCAATCGTCCGGTATAATGGAACGGCTCTTTGGATATCCCATTGACCTTCACCCGATCTATTTCCATTCCAAATCCATGGAAGATCCATTCAATCTTTTTATACGCGGAAATAAAAGACCCATCTGTTACACCGAGTTTTAACTGGCGGGTTGAAGGATTATAATCAATGAATCGTTTTGCAAACTCCCCCTCTTTATATCCATTTCCATCCCCGGCATCTTCATAGAAAAGGAAGCGGTTACTGGCTGTACCCTTGTACACATGAATCTGCAGGGTATCGGAAGCTTTGTCACGGGTGGATTGAACTAATCCCTGTACCGGAATGATCGCCGATGACTTTACAAATAATGGAATGGAATAAGCGGGCGTGTTACTAATAATTTCCCGGCTACCGGAATAGAACTGATCGTTAAAGAGATTATACCAATCACCTTCCGGCAAATACACTTTCCTGCTTTTCTCTTCCGTAGTAACAGGCACGACCATGATCGCATCTCCGAAGAGAAACTGGTATTGGTAAGACAGGTCATAAATGTTCCTGTCATATGGATAATCCAGCGCCAGGCTACGTGCAACGGGCAATCCGGTTTGTGAAGCTTCATAAAACTTGGAATAGAGATATGGCATCAGCCGGTAACGGAATCCAATATAGGTTTTGGAAATGGCTTCAGCTTCTTCGCCATAGCTCCATGGCTCATTGGCCGTGGCAAAAAATTCTTTATGATTTCGCAGATAAGGGGAAAACACACCCACCTGCATCCAGCGTTTGAAGAGGTCTTTGGAACCATCACCGATATATCCTCCGAGATCCGGACCCACAAAAGGCATCCCGGATAAACCCATCTGGCTGTTTAATAAAACGCCGCTAAGCAATCCTTCATTGGTGGCCATATTATCTCCGCTCCAGACGGCGGCATACCGTTGCACACCGGCAAAAGCGGAACGGGTCAATACAAAGGGACGCTTCCCTTTACCATGACGAACCGCCGCTTCATAACTGCTGCGGGCCATCTGAAATCCATATATATTTTTCGCTTCAGGTGCATACGCTTTACGGCCATCAAAATCAAAGAGCAGGTTATCCGGCAGGTAGCTGCCTCCCACCGCGGGTTCATTCATGTCATTCCAGTACCCACGGATTCCGTTATCCTCCATCCATTTCATCTTGCTGATCCACCATTCTCTGGTTGCTGGTCTGGTATAATCCGGTAAATAACATTGCAGCGGTGCAATTTCAGTCTGAAACAGACTCCCGTCTGCATATTTAATAAAGACGTCCTTTTTCAACCCATCGGTATAGGAATCATAGGTGCTGTCCAGCTTCACCCCGGGATAAACAGATGCCGTGAGTGAAATATTCATTGCCTCCAGTTTCCGGGATAATGCCGGCAGATCGGGGAAACGGGCTTTGTTCACCCGGAAAGGTTCATAATCCTGCTGGTAATCGGCATCCAATACTATCCCGTCTACCGGAATTTTTTTCCGCCGGAATGTTTCGGCGAGCAACTCCACATTGGACTGCGGGTAATAACTGCAGCGGGATTGGTGATAACCGAGACTCCATTTGGGAGGCAGGGGCATCTTACCGGTAAGCGTGCTGTATTGATTCAGGATGCCGGCTATATGCTGATCATAAAAGAAAAAATAATCAGCCTCCCCGCCATCGGCATTGATAAAAGCAAACTGTGGAGTGGAAATACCAAAGTTGAATTGGGTCTTCCAGGTATTATTAAAATACAGTCCATAGACCTGCTGGTGATGCACCCCGATATAAAACGGGATACTGATATACATGGACAAACGCGGATCACCGTATTTATAAGTATCTGTATTGTTCAGCGTGAACGCCATTCCCCTTTTATCCAATGGGCCGAGTACTTCACCAAGGCCTAAAAAGCGTTCGCCTTCCTGCATTTTTTTATACAGACTTACTTTATCGCCCAACCAGCTGGTGCCAAATCCTGCGCCCGGCATATCTTCCTGGATGATTTCACCGGCAGGATTCTTAAAGATTACCCGGAAAAACGGCGCTTGTTCCACCACACAGGTCAGTGCCGGAGTTACAATTTCAATCTGCTTTTCCTTTTTATTTACTAAAGCGGGGAAGAAAGCACCTGTATCAGCGGCCAGGGCATACTGTACCGGGTTAAATGCTTTCTCTTTGGTGACACGCACCCGGATGGTATTTGCGGACCAGGCTTTAATTTCAAAACGGCTGAACGTTGTTTTTCCCTCAATTCCCCCCGGTATTTTCCGGTAACTGGTGACCGCATCCACCGTTCGTAACTGTGCCGGCAATGACTGCCCCGCCAGGCTGATGCCTGCCAGCAAACAGATATGGCAAATACAGTTCTTTATTATGTTAACTTTTACCTGCATTAAAACCGGATATGGGCCATCACCGGAAAATGATCTGAAGGATACTTCAGGTCATAGGAATCCGTAATGCTGGCAAACTTTGTTACTTTAAGATTTTCATACCGGTTGGTGAAGATGTAATCAATACAACCATCCGGTTTCTGATTAAACTTAAACCCGTTCCAGGTATCAGCCGGGCCGTAAGGCGGTTCTTCCGATATTGTCCGGGCATTGTTCAGTGTACTGTTTAAAATGGCAACAGGTTCATCAACGGGTTTCGAATTCAGGTCGCCCATGAAAACTACCGGGTACTGTTTTCCGCTTGTCAGTTCCTTCATCTTTGCCAGAATCAGTTTGGCGGATTCCACCCGCGCCAGTTTGCCCATATGATCAAAATGGGTATTGAAGACCCAGATCATTTTTTGGGTTTTTCCAAGCCGGAAAAGCCCCCAGGTACAGACCCGGTTACAGACGGCATCCCAGCCCATCGAAACGGTATCCGGTGTTTGTGACAACCAGAAAGTGCCCTGCTTTACCGGTTGAAATTTTTCCTTATTATAAAATATACAGGAAAATTCTCCTTTCTCCTTTCCATCATCACGACCCACACCAATATGATCATAGCCGGTGAGTTGTTCTTTCAGGTATACCAGCTGGTGATGCTGCACTTCCTGGCCACCAATAAAATCAGCCGCATAATACTTCATCAGTCCGGCCACTTTATCCTTCCGGTTCTCCCACCAGTTCTCCCCGTCCGACTTTACATCCAGCCGGATATTAAAACTCATTACTTTGACTTCAGTCTGTGCTATCGCTGTCATTGCAGACAACAAAGCGGTAATGGCGAACAATATTCTCTTCATAACCTATTTTTTAAAATAAGGACTGTTGAAGCCCAGCTTTTTCAGCCCATGCTGTACATCCGGTATATTCATGAATAATTTCCAGAGCAGGCCCGTCCGCTGATTTTCAATCATGGTAATGATCGGTCCCTGATCAATGGCGAGATGTGATTTGGCATACCAGTTATGATGAATACTGAAGCCATCCACAAAGCCGTATTTGCTCCAGATTTTTTCACCAAGCCCGTAATAGAAATAACGAAGGGCTTCCATACTCTCCTTCGGCGTATAAGGCAAAGAAGAAATGGCCGCGGTAGGCTGTATCACACCCCGGTCATTCTGCGGACTATGCGCCACATACCCTTTATAACTATCCCCGGCCGTAAGTCCCCAGCAGACATCGCTGTAGCCTTTGAATTTTTTGGGATTCTCCATACAATAAGCCCGGTTGATCAGGGTATGGTTTTTTCCCTGGAGAAAATAATCATTTCCCAGCGAATCGGTAAGCCCGTTGGGATCGATACCCTGGAAAGTATATTGCTCAAAAAACAAAGGCCCTCCTTTGTCTTCATCATAATTTCCTAACGGCAATGTATATCCATAATACTGTTTGCCGTTTTTGAAACCCTGGCTGCCGGCCCAGGTGCCATCATAAGCCGCCTTGGGAATGGAATGATACTGGGAAGAAGCCGACATGATATAGGTGATCAGGCATTCATTGTAGCCCCATACCGGGAAATTCATATCAAAGCCGTTATTGGGACTCCAGTGCCAGTAGAGTTTGGGTTGTCCGTTGGTATGCCAGTTCCAATTAGCGGCGCCCCACATCTGGTTGATCCGTTTTCTTAAATAGACTTCACGAGGCGAATTCCCATTGAAATACTCACGGGCACAAAGAAAACCCATGAGCAGATAGGACGTTTCCACAATATCAGCACCGTCGTCGAGCCGGTCAAACTTTATGGTTTTGCCCGTTCTGCCATTCATAAAATGCGGATATATGCCGTGATAACAATCGGCATTGATCAGGAAGTCGGCAATCTGAATCAGTCGTCTTACCGCCGTGTCTCTTCCGATCCATTTCCGCTCCACGGCCACGATGGTACTCATAATTCCAAAGCCGGTGCCGCCAATGGCTCCCGCATCCGGACCAAATGTGGTTTTACTGAAATTGGGTTCATCCCAGGCTTCATTGATATAATCCCAGTAATGTTCGGCCAGCACCGTATTACTTCTTTCCAGTGCCAGTCCGCTGTAGGGATGAGCCCCATGCCAGAAAAAACGAAATGTCTGCTTCTGTACTATTTCCAACAGTTGTTCATCCGACAGGTTCTTAATAATCCCCGCCGGTGCAATGCTATCCGGTCCATCCCCGTATTTTCCTTTACTCAGTGATTTATTCAGCGGTTGTGCCTGCATGACAGTGTACACTGCAAGCAGGAGGGTAAGTAATGGCAATCGTTTTAACAGCATGTATGTTTCGTTTATTTTATTTGAGGGCTTTCAAATTCAAGTCTTTTTAATCCGTGCTGAATTTCAGGGCAACTCATAAACAACTTCCACAATAATCCGCTGCGGTAATTTTCTATCATCACAATTTCCGGCCCCTGATCAATGGCCAGATGCGAGCCGGCCACCCAGTTTTTGGTTTCATTAAAGGCGTCAGCGAAACCATATTCCGTCCATATCCTGTCTCCCAGGTCATCATAAAAATGCCGCAGGGCTTTCATGGAAAACGCCGGTGTATACGGAAAGGCACTCAGGGCGGCCGTAGGAGAAATGGTACCGAGGTCTTCCGTAGGCGAATGGGCCGCATATCCATTGTACGTATCACTGGCCGTTAAGCCCCAGCAATCTTCGCCGTATCCTTTAAACTTATTGGGATTGCGTACACAATGTTCCCGGCTGATCAGTGTATGATTCCGGTTTTGTTCCCAGTAATCCGCATACCGGTCCTTCAGACCGCGCGGATCCAGTCCCAAAAAAGAATACTGCGAGAAAAATAACGGGCCCCCATAATCAAACCCCAACGGAAGTTTGATTCCATAGAATTCCTTCCCGTTTTTAAAAAAAATACTTTCGGCCCAGCCACGATGATAAACGGCCGGGGGCACGCTGTATTTTTCATTGGGCGTTGAAGCCGCGAGTATATACATGATCAGGCATTCATTGAATCCCCTCACCGGGAAATTCATGGCCCAACCGTTGTTGGGACTCCAGTGCCAGTAGAGCACTTCCTGTCCGCCATTAGTAAACCAGTTCCATTCGATATCGGGCCATAACCAGGACAGCCGGTTACGGAATTCCGTTTCTGTTTCATTGTCTGCATTGAAATACTGACGGGCGCATAATAGTCCCTGGAACAGATAGGAAGTTTCCACCAGGTCGGCCCCGTCATCTTTCCGGCTAAAAGGAATCGTTTTGCCGGTAGCCCCATTCATCCAGTGCGGAAAAGCGCCATGGTAACTGTCGGCTTTCAGCAGAAAGTTGACCAGCTTCAGCATATACTTTGCTGCTGTATCCCGGCTGATCCATTTACGTTCAGCCGCCACGATCACACTCATAACGCCAAAACCGGTTCCGCCTGTGGTCACCGTCTCGGGGCCATATCCGTAATTTGTATTGCTTCTTTCCCTGGCCATACCGGAAACAGGATGGGCAAAGTCCCAGAAATACCGGAAGGTTTGCCGTTGCACCAGATCCAGCAATGCGGAGTCGGAAAGGTTACGCGGGCGTTTTTGTGCATCAAAGGCCATCGCTTTTTTCACCACCGGCTGCGACAGGCAAAGCAAGGGCAGAAAGCCTAATGCCACTATCAGGTTTTTCTTTATCATAATGTCCTTGATTCAACAATTATCTGCTTACAGGTAGGGAGCAGAAAATCCCAGGTTCCGCATACCCGTTTTTACTTCCGGGCAGCTGGTGAATAAATTCCACAATAAACCGGTCCGGTAGTTCTCCAGCATGATAATGATCGGCCCCTGGTCAATGGCCAGGAAGGACGATGCATACCAGAGTTTTCCCAGCGAAAACGCGTCTACAAAACCATACTCCTTCCAGATTTTATCCCCCAGTACATAATAAAAGAATTTCAGGGCCGCCATGGATTGTGCCGGTGTATAAGGCATGGAAGAAAGGGCCGCTGTCGGAGCAATCACCCCCACATCATTATTGGGAGAGCTGGCGGTATATCCGTTTGGTACATCGCTGGCGGTCAGCCCCCACAGCGAATCGCTGTAGCCGTTTCCATCTTCCGCATTCAGCCGGCAGTATTCATAATTGATCAATGTGTGATTTCTGTTCTGCGTGTTGTAGTTCGTATATACATCCGTCAGCCCGTTCGGATTGATCCCTAAAAAAGAATAGTGAGCGAAAAACAGGGGACCGCCGTAAGCTGTTCCCAAAGGCAATGTATAACCGTAATACGTATTCCCGTTCACAAAACCACTCGCACCGTTCCTGGCCCAGCCAGTGGTATACACCGAAGCGGGTATGCTGTGGGTGGTAGAGGAGGCGGCCAGCACATAGGTGATCAGACATTCATTCCAGCCCCGGATTTGCAGGTTCATCGCCCAGCCTTTATCCGCACTGTAATGCCAATAAAGCACCTGCTGATTGCCATTGCGGAACCAGTCCCATTCCACATTATTATACAGCGTATTGATATCCGCCCGCAACGTGGTTTCAGCCACATCGCTGCCGTTGAAATACTGCCGGGCCGTCAGTAAACCCATCATCAGGTACGATGTTTCAACCAGGTCGGCCCCGTTATCATTGGTGCTGAATGGAATGATGGCGCCCGTGGCTCCATTGAGCCAGTGCGGGAACGCCCCTTTTACTTTCACCGCCGTATTTTTTAAAAATGAAACCATGGTTTGCATACGCGCCAGTCCCTGCGCACGGGTAATAAACCCGCGGTCCACCCCGGTCACGATAGCCATGGCACCAAAACCGGAGCCTCCGGAAGTCACCAGGTCGCCGGAGGTATTCCGCTCCCTGGCCAGTCCGCTGACGGGATGACCAAAGTCCCAGAAATATTTAAACGTGGTTTGCTGCACTTTATCCAGCAGCTGATCATCCGTGAGTGGCGGAAACTTACGGGTGGAATCCATATTTGTAACAAGATCCTTTGCCGTTGGATTATGGAGATTGAGCCCTGAAACGGATTTCACCGTAGTGGTGATTTTCAGTTGATAGCGGCTGAGCCCCGACAGGTTTACCGCGGGTTGAACAAGCATCAGTGAATCCCCCCGCTGATAACTGAAAGAAAGAGAAACAGGGGTTCCCGCGCCATCGACAATACTGATACCCTGCGTGGCTGAAGTTCTGTTTACCGGTTTATTAAATAAGACCGTAAAAACGGGCTTCAAAGACGGGAGAAAAAGTTCCGTATTGCCGACACTGGTTGATCCGTTACTTACATAACTGAAGCTGCTTATCTGAAAAACTTCTGCAACTGGCGGTGGCGGTGAAGATTTCTCTCCACAACTTACAATCCCCAGAACCCCTATTGAAAAAAGAATCTTCCGCATGCTGACCGGTTAATTTATTTGATTATAAACGTATTGATCGAATGAGCCTTCACCACCGTTTCAGCCGCTTTCCCGTTCACCCACAGGAATACCGGTGATGTATTGTTACCCTGATTCATCAGTACCACCACCACGGAACCATCCGGATTCTGAAACGCGGTGGAGAGCAACTGGCTGCGGCTCGGGCTGCTGATAATCCGTTTGGCACCGGGCTGAATGAATTTGGAAAAATGCCCGATATAATAATAGGCATTGGTGTAAATCAGTTGTCCTGTTTTAGTATCTCCGTGAATCGGGGCAAAACAGAAATTCTGCACGTGATTGGGACCACCGGTTTCATCCAGCAGGATATTCCAATCGGTAAATCCGACCATTCCATTATTGAAATCATTGATCATACTGCGGCCGTATTCTTCTCCCAGCACCCAGGCATTATACCGGCTGGCATTGAAACTTTCGGCACAACCTTCCGTAAACATAATATTCTTATCAGGATACGCTTCATATACCCGGCGCAGGTTATCATACATCGGCTGTCCGCCACTCCAGTCCTCATACCAGTGAAAACCGATACCCCAGGCATATTTAGCCGCTTCCGGATCGTCGAAATAGGTACGTGCCCGCTGATACATCAGATCCCGGTTATGATCCCAGACAATGATCTTCTTATCCTGCAACCCTTCTTTATGCATGGTGGGCCCGAGATGTTTCTTCAGAAAATCACGCTCTTCTTCCGCTGTGTACAGGCAGCTTTCCCAGCGTTGCGTGGCCATGGGTTCATTCTGCACGGAAATTCCCCACACCGGTATCCCCTCTTTCTCATAGGCTTTTATGAATTTGGTATAATACAGGGCCCAGCTGTCATAAAACTCCGGTTTGAGTTTACCGCCATGCAGCATATCATTATTGTCTTTCATCCAGGAAGGAGGGCTCCATGGACTCGCAAACAGGTTCAGCGAACCACCGGCTGCCTTCATCGCTTCTTTGATAAACGGCATTTTAAATTTCCGGTCATGTGCGATATCAAATGTCTTCAGTTCTTTATCACCCTCCTGTACATAGGTATACATATCACTGCTGAAATCGCAGCTGTTGATATTGGTACGGGCGACGGTATAGCCGATCCCTTTTTCTTTATCAAAATAAGCCTGGAGCAGTTCCGCCTGTTTGTCTTTCGGCAGCTTATAAAACGTTTCTGCCGATGCATCGGTCAGTGCGGCCCCGGTACCAAAATAGGTCTGGAAGGTTTTACCCGGATCCACAAAAACGGTGATTTCATTCTCGAAAGGTTGTGCCTTGTCTTTAAACTCCAGCGTATCCTTCAGTGCCAGCCGGTCGCCGGTACTGTCAGCTGTGGTATATACGATCACTTTACGCCCTGTTACATCATAGGTACCTGTGGCTGCACCGGCAGCCTGCTCTTTTTCCTGGTTACCGGAACAGGCAACAAAAACCGGTAAAACACCCAGCATGAATAATTTCCTGAACATGTGCTTTGATTTAAGGATTACCATATATAAGTGGCCACTGTACCCGCGTTGAGGGTATTGCCGACCCATTTATTTTTAAATTTAATATTGAAACCCGCCGCGCCGGCTGACGCGTCATTCACCACAATCAGCACTTTCTTTCCGGATGGAGTTAAGAACGCTGCATTGGGCAGATTGACGGGCACATTGCTGGCGATCCGTACGGAACCTGCCGGAACAAACTTAGACGCATGCGCCACAATATAATACCCCACATTCCGCACCACAGAAGAACCATTGAGCGTAACAGCGCCTTTACATTCTGTGCATCCTCCCGGTGTGTGCGGGTTATAGGCCGGATCACTGGCCAGGTTCCATTCCAGGGCATTACGGCTCCAGTTGCGCATCGAACCAATGATTACATTTTTTACATGCCATTTCAGATCGCCGTCAAAACTGCCATTGGCGCCTGTCCATTGCTCAGTAAAATAAAGATCCTTGTCCGGGTGAGCCGTTTTCACGGTACTCAGCGCTGAAATATCTCCTCCATAAAGATGAAAAGCACTCCCATTGATAAAGGCTTTTGCCGCTGCATCATTGAGTACGGTAATCGGATAATTGGCATTGTCACAGTTATGATCCCAGATGATGATTTTAGTACTGATCGCCTGTGACTGAAATACAGGGCCCAGGTGATTTTTGACAAAGTCGGCCTGTTGTGCCGCCGACATCACCATACTCGGGTTATTACCTCCGTGCTGGGGTTCATTTTGCACCGTTACCGCATCAATGGTAATACCCCGGGCTTTCATCTGCTGTATATATTTCGCAAAATAACGGGCATACACATCATAATACTGTGGCTGAAGTCCACCGCCCATACTGTTTCCGTTATCCTTCATCCATACCGGCGCACTCCAGGGGGAGGCCATCAGTTTTATATTCGGATTGATCTGCAGGATCTCTTTCAATACCGGGATCAGATCCACTGTATCCTGCGCCAGGCTGAAATTAGCCAGCGGCAGATCCGTTTGTCCCACCGGCAGGTCATTATAACTGAAAACCGCCGCACTCAGATCGGATGCCCCCAGGCTCAGACGCAGGTAGCTGATTCCGATGGACCCGGCCCCGTTGCCAAACAATTCATTCAGCAGGTTGCTCCGGGAAGTGGCATCCATCCGGTTCAGCAGGTAGGCACTTCCTCCCGTTAATGTATAACCGAAACCATCCACCGGCTGAAAGGTCTGTGTGGAATCCACGTCAATATTCACGAGGGTATTCGGTGTGGTGCCAAAGACAAGGGCTCCCGTTCTCTTCTGCAGCAGGTAAGACTGATCCCCGGCGGTTTGCCAGCAATCCATCTCCGATACCGGCGTGGGGTTTGGCGTAGGCGCGGGTGTACTTCCGCCTTTATCTGAACACTGACTTGCCGACATGGACAATGCGGCCATGCAGATCAAAAACACCCATTTAAAATTGTTCATCTTCATTATTTTTATACTTACTCGATGCGCCGGCCATAAAACTGCAGCGGCGCATTATTCCTTGCTAACAACATTATTTTTTTACCTCCGGCTGTCCGGAGCCATTTGATATCTCTTACTTCCCCGTCAAAGGCGGGTAAGCCTGTTCCTGTTTTAAACTGCTTCGCTTTATTTTCCCAGCTGAACAGGGTCGGCTGCAATGCATCATATCTTCCCTCATACGGAATAGTGCCGTAAAAATTTCCGGCACCAATATAGGAGGCCCCCGGTTTTTCGTCAATAGCAGTAAACGCCATCACGGGTGCCAGCTGAAATTCATGGGGAAGATCCTGGCGGATGAAATTGCCTTTCCCATCATTGATAAAGCAGGAAGTAGCCAGCACTTCAGCTTTCAGTTCCGTGTATTCCTTAAACAGGTCGTAAAACATATACTGCACCGTCTTGCCAGCCACATCTTTATAATTCAGGTACGCTTTCTTCAGTACAGGAAGCGAACGTTCCAGTTCATCTTTGGCCAGAAAAGTATATTCCTTACCATCGATGGTATAACACATGATTTGTTCGATACTCGCATTGTGGTCAAAATCGCTGACATATAGTTTCAGCGGTCCGTTTTTCTCCGCCCATAGTTTGGTATTATGTCCCCAGTTACCAGCCAGCAAATCCTGAAAACCATCACCATTGATATCCGTTACGTAAAGCGACTGCCACAAACCGGTAGAGGCAGGTATTTCCGCCTGGCTGAATGTCCCTTTATTATTGATAAATACTTTCACGCCCATCCATTCTCCCGCCACCACGAGGTCGGGCCACTGATCATTATTCAGGTCGGTAAACTGCGCGTCTGTTACCATACCCAGCTTGAGCAGGTTCATCACCTGGCTCGTGGCTGAAGTGAATTTCGCTTTCCCGTCATTCAGATACAGGTATGAATTCTGCGGGATACCATACCGGATGGGATCTGCCAGGAATCCGACAAATACATCCATATCCCCGTCTTTATCGATATCAGCCGTGGTGACACAGGATTTATTTTCCGTCAGTCTTGGTATACTTCCGGCCGCGAATTTAAAATGCCCGGTACCATCGTTCAGGAAGAGGCGATCAGCCATAGAGATTTCATTCACCGGCATTTCATTGCCCCCGCTGACCACCCATAAATCAAGGAAGCCGTCGCCGTTGGCATCAAAGAATTCCGCTTCGGTATCTTCACAAATGGCATAGTTGGCAAACAATTCCTCATCGCGCGGACTGAAACTGCCATTGGCATTTTGTATCATTAATGCGCCGGCCTGACCTTTGGCGCCACAGATATAAAAATCATCGAGTCCGTCACCATTGATATCCGCCACGGCGGCTTTGGGTCCGCGCGTGGATTCCTGATGAGGAATCAGGTACTGTACATTGTAATCCAGGAAATCATTCTCTTTATGCTTCCAGTTCAGGATAGCAGCCGCGTCCAGTTCCTGTAATGCGGGAATCACCGGCGGAAAAAAACGGTCATAGTCAAAACTATCCGTAGCGGCTTCACGTTTCAAAACGAGGCTGCCGGCAGGTACCTGTTTCAGCAACTGGCAATGCTGATCCGGCCATACCACGAGCAGACTATCCGCTTTCACGGCATCTCCCAGTCCGAAATGAAGACGATATTCACCGGATGACTGAAAGCCACGCACGGGAGAAAGTTGCTGGTATTGCAACTGTCCATTGGCAAACACCCAGACCCTGGCGCCATTGCCAAATGTATTTCCTTTACCCCCATTGAGTGAAACGGTAAGTGTATTGGCGGCTGTGGTTGTGTTTTTCAGTATAACGGCTTTTGCATTGATCGGATTGATGACCATATCCAGTTTGCCGTCATTGTTCAGATCCGCGTAAGCAGCCCCCGTATAATAGCCTTCCATATCGCCGGTACCCCATGCTTTACTGACATCGGTAAAACCATTGTCCCCGTCTCCTTTAAAAAGGAACGGATGTGAAGCTCCGTCCGGCATGGCATTCACCGCCTCCATATCATATTTATCCGTCCGGTCCATGCCTTTCATTTTCAGGTCGGATACAAAGCGGATATAATCCAGATCCACCGGACGTTTTACAATCCCGCTGGATATAAAAAGATCTTTTTTGCCGTCATTATCAAAATCGGCAAACAGGGGCGACCAGCTCCAGTCGGTGGCGGACATCCCGTTTATCAATGATGTTTCACTGAAACTGATACCCCGGCCGTTATTCCGTTGGAGGCAGTTTTTGGAGTATTGTTTCTGGTAACCCTGTATTTCCAGTTTAACTTTATAGATATCCGGGTTCTCATCACTCCCGTAGGTCTTCAGTACTTTTTCATCAGGCGGCAGCATATCCACCGTCACAATATCCGGTTGTCCGTCATTGTTATAGTCCGCAATATCATTCCCCATACTGAAACGGCTGTAGTGGCGGAAATGTTTTGCCCCGCTTTCCGTAAACGTACCGTTGGCGTTGTTGAGGTAGTAATAATCATTTTCATGAAAATCATTGCCCACATAAATATCCTCCCATCCATCCTGGTTCACATCAGCCACAGCCAGCCCCAGTCCGTACCCCAGGTTACTCTGGAATATACCTGCTTCCTTTGAAACTTCAGTAAAAGAGCCGGTTTGCGCGATATCATTGCGGTAGAGGCGGTCACCAGACAACGTATCATAGTTTCGGCGGTTGGACGTGTCTACGATATTCGCATGCGGGTGATGCGACTGGTTCAGGATATAACAATCCAGGTCGCCGTCACGGTCATAATCAAAAAAAGCGGATTGCGTAGTGGCGCAGGAAGTATTGAGCCCGAGTGCGGCTGATTTTTCAGTAAACGTGCTATTGCCGTTATTGATATATAGTTCATTGTGTCCGTTCAGGTTGTAGCGGCCACTCACGGTGGACACATAGATATCCAGCCAGCCATCACCGTTCACATCCGCCATGGTCACTCCGCTGCACCAGTCCGCCATCCCTTTTACACCGGCTTTCTCTGTTATGTCTTCAAAGGTGAAATTTCCTTTATTGAGATAGAGTTTGTTATTCCCTTTGGAGTTGGCGGTGAAAAAAATATCCGGTAAGCCGTCATTGTTGATATCGCCGGTGGCCACTCCTCCCCCGTTGTAGTAATACAGGTAATATAGAATGCTGAACAAGGGACGTTCGACCAGTTTGTTTTCAAATGTAACGCCTGTCTTTGAAGAAGACAATGAATCAAACAGGGCCTCTTTTTTATTTCCGCATGCCGCCAGCAAGAGCAGCAGCAGTAACGACGGTGCGGGCCTTAACAATGTGATTAAACGATTTACACGGTTCATGTTCAATATTTTTTTACTTCAGCTTTTTCAGATACGCTAATACCTGTTTTGTTTCTTCCTTGTATATGCCAACCTGGTGGGTACGTAGCCTGGCTGCCGTTGGCACGGTGGCGCCTTCCAGGTATACCGTGATACTCTGGGAAGGCTGCAACGGCATATGACAGTCAATACAGTTTTTATTGATCAGCGGCCCTTCCGTTTTCAGCAGCCGGCAAGTGGCCGTTTTACCTTCCGTATGACATTGTATACAACGCTGGGAATAAACAGCCGGCTGGTTTTGTTCTTTGGCGTGAATATTATGACAGCTGATACAGGTCATTTCACTGCTGTTGTAACATTTACTTTGTGCCAGCATCCCGAGCTGGTTGCCATGCACATCAATGCCGCCCGGTGCAGCGGGTATATTGACCCGTTCGAAATGATCATCCAGTTTATCACCGGCCTGAAAAGAAAAAGAAGGCGTTGACTTGTTCAGTTTGCCGCTATGACAAAGGGCGCATAGATCAATATTGGTCTGCCGTGACATTTTCCCGGTATTGGTCACGAATCGGGCTTCTTTTACTGTGGGATTGGCCGCATGAAACTGTACATGTTCCTTTGCAGGGCCATGACATTTTTCACAATCCACCCCGTACAAAACAGTAGATGGATTATATGTTTCCGGGTGAACCGCTGGTGCGGAGGTAGTTTCAAAAAAAGTACTGTGACATTCCAGGCAACGGGAAGTGACCACCCGGTTGAATGCGATTGAATGGGGATTAAAGCCCGGGCTGCTGGACCAGCTGGCAGCAGGAGTAAAATAAGTAACGGGCATCTGAATCAGGCTGTGTTGTTTCCAGGATAAATAGCTTTGCCCCTTTTTGCCAGACCCTACGGTAATATCAAATTTGCTTTTTCTGTTCTCTTTTCCCATGAGGTATTCCACCTGGTAAAAACTGTCTGCTCTTTTCTCCATTACTACCTGACCCACTGCGCTGAATACAAAGCTGTTCTTGCCGGGGATGAAAGAACCGAGAATCGTTGAACTATCCGCCCGCATCGATGTACGGAAATGGGCTGTAGCCGCATGTTTTTCCACCAGGTCTTTATGACAACTGATACAGGATGCGGAGCCGGCAAAATCAGTATAGGAAATATTTTTTCGAGTGGGTGTTTTCTTACCCGTATCCGACGCGCATCTGGTCAATAAGCCTGCAGCGAGGCCCGTAAGCGAGATAATTAAGATCGTGCGTCCGTATCTCATCATGATAAAAAATAAATCAACCCGTGTAACCGGGCAGCGGATAAAAAGCCATAACCGGCATTGGCCTGCCAGGCAACCGTTGAGATGGTGAAGGTATTACAAGACGGGTGAATAGCCTGATGATTTTCGTGTAAAATCATTGCTTTTTCTCCAGTGAAAAAGAAAAGGTATGTATAAGGGAAAAAGAAAAGGGCTGAAGAAATTTTCAGCCCATTTTCCCCATTATGCTCTGCTTTGCTATAATGAAAAACGTAAGAGATATTATTGGCGACTGTTATATAATGCAGCCACTTCACTTGCAGACAGGGCTTTATTATACAACCGGAACTGATCCAGTCCGCCTTTCCAGGGCTGGACCCAGCTGTCCTGCGCGCCACCGAAACCACCATGCTTTGACCAACCACCAACTACAAAACCGACAGGCTGAGAGAACTGAGCCGCTCCGCGGGGGCCGCCGTTCTTGGTCACATCCGTCAGATTTGACGGCAGTCCGGTCAGGGCTGCTCCATCAATATAATAGGAAAGTTTGGAGGTTGTCTGATCATATACCAGCGCAATATGGTGCCATTGGTTATTGAGCAGGTTGCCCGGCATTTTGTTCGCATTCACGAACTCAAACCACTGGTCTTCGTAAATTATTTTGAACGTGGCCACATTCTGGTCAGAACCTGTATTCTGGTGATCAATAAAGGCGGTTAACGCCGTATTGTGCCAGTAATCCTTGGAAGGCAGGGTGAACAACCACTGCGGCTCATTCTGGGGAACCGTATTCTTTTCCCAGAAAGCCACGGTCCAGCTTTGGGCAGATCCAAAGTCATTGGCATTGTTATACACCAGTGTACCGCCACTGACAGCTGTTCCTTTAGCCCCGGCAATCACTTTAACGCTGCTGCTCGGGAAGAAACTGGGGTAGTTGGAGATACTGTCCCGGAACCGCTTATTGATCTGGCTGTGTTCCGTGGCAGAAGAGTCCATACTGGCGAAAAAGCGCAGCGGCGTGGTAGGAACGGTGGTATAATCCTGCGGATAATCACCCAACTCAGGCCGCTTCATTTTTTGACAGCTTGCCAGCAACAGCATCATTGCCGGAAGCGAAAGAAAAATTCGGTTGACTAATTTCATAATTGCATTTTTTTAAGTTGTTAGACTATTGCCATTCGGGATTTTGAATCAGAATCCCACCGGTAAGGTCAATGGCTTTTTGCGGAATTGGATAAAATTTACACCGGCTGGTATAACCCAGCGGGCCTAATACGGCTTCGGCATCGTTCCAGCGAACCAGATCATAGAAACGAAGACCTTCCATCGCAAACTCCCAACGTCTTTCATTCTTGATGGCCGTTCTCATCTGATCTTTACTTGCGAAAGCAATGGCGGGAAGCACGGATGCATTTCCACCCCTGGCCCTGTTTCTCACTTTCTCAAGTTCAGTAGCCGCCGTGGCGCCGTCATTCAGTTCATTAGCCGCTTCTGCTTTCATCAGCAGTACATCCGCATAGCGCAGTACGCGGTGATTGATCCAGCTGGCATTACCGCTGCCGCCCACACTGGCGCGCATCGCAGGATCAGAATATACTTTCTTATTCCAATACTTCTGCGGAATAGTCGGGTAAGGAGGCAATACAACCGGGTTGGCTACAGTGGAATAACCACCTTGTGCAGCACCACCATCGTCCTCTCCTGAATACAGAATTGTTTTCCGTTTACGGGGATCCGTATTGCTCCAGTCAGCTTCCAGTTTGTCAGTCGGTGTATTCCAGCCCCATCCGAGGTTCCACTCAGGAGGAGCACCACCCTGGCGTACATTCTGGGAAGTACCATAGTTAGTACCTAAATCAGGAGATCCACCCGGACCAACATGTGCCTGAATTTCAAAAATTGACTCAGGGCCGTTTTTACCGGCACCACCCAGTCCGTCTTTGAATATCTGCTCAAACGGTTGCAGGGAATACTGATTGGAATTAATCACTGCATTACAAAGTGCCAGCGCCCTGGACCAGTTGCTGCGGAACATATAGGTTTGAGCCCATAATGTATTCGCCGCACCGGAAGTCAGACGACCGGGGAATGAATTACCTGCACCGGTATTCCAGTTCAGGGGCAGCGCCAGTGCTGCATCTTCCAGATCACTGTCAATCAGCGCATAAATATCTGCAATGGGCGACTTGGGTTTTACCGCATCTTTTGGCGCTTCCGCATATGTATCAAACAGCGGCACTTCACCATAGGTTCTCACCAGGTTAAAATAGCAATAGGCCCTTACCCACTTGGCTTCACCCACATTACGCTTTGACAGCTCATCGGTCAGACCAGCCAGTTCGGCTGTCTTCAGGATACTGTTACAGCGGTTGATCATATAATAATGATCATTCCAATAGGAATTGGTAGCCCAGTCGTCTTTGGTATACTGGAACGTTTCAAATTCAGCGATAATTTCCGCACCATCACTGGCATCACTGCCTTTCTGGGCGTCGTCATCACGGATACTGTGGAAATCAAGCCAGGGAAGGGTGTTGAATCCGGCATACGTACGCAGGATTGAATAAAGACCCATCACCTGTTGTTCCACCCCATAATCATCCAGGGTACCCTGGAGCGGTTTTCTGTCAAGGAATTTTTTACATCCGGCAAAAGAGGAGATCAGCATCGCTGCCACTACAAGCTGCCAGGAAAATATTTTTATTCTTTTCATCATCTTAAGTTTAAGATTTCAAATAATGATTCTGTCAGTTGGCGTTAAAAATTCAGGTTAAGACCAAACGTGGTTACACGGGGGATCGCACCGCCGGCTTCGTCAAATCCGAAAGCCGTAGCCCGTCCGCCAAACTCTGATGTATAACCGTTATTGTTTTTCCAGGTCTTCAGGTTTTGCGCATTTACAAATACCCTGCAGCCTTTGATCTTCAGCTTTGACAGGATTTTTGCATCCACATCATAACCCAGTTGCAGGTTACGGATCCTGAAATAACTGCCATCTTCGATATTATAGGTAGAACCATTATAGTTAAACCGGTGTCCCTGGCTGATGATCGGTTCCCAATTGGAAGTACCGGCACCATGCCACCTGGCCGTTTTCAGCGCCGGGTAGTTTACGCGCTGGAACGGAGATTCCAGGGCACCCCATACGCGGAATACTTCATTACCATATACACCACCAAAATCGATATCCAGGTTCAGGCGCTTATAACGCAGACCAACAGAACCACCATAGATGAAATCAGGAGAAGGGTTACCGATCACGGTACGGTCGAGATCAGAGATAATACCATCACCGTTTACATCTTTGAATTTAAAGTCACCATTCAGGTATGTTCCCACTGAACCGGCAAAAGGAGATACGAGCCGGTCAAGGTCGGTCTGATAGATACCTTCCACCACATAACCATAGAAGGAACCAATCGGAAAACCGGGCAATGTCCGGGCTTCAGCAGATCCGTTGTTGGCACGTGCATCAATGATACGGCCACCAGGAAGATCTTCAGCCACACTGAGTACTTTGTTCTTCATGAAGGTGATGTTTCCATTCACCGTCAGGGTCAGGTCACTGCTCAGCTTCTGAATCCAGGAAGCGGTAAACTCATGTCCCCAGTTCTTGATCTCACCACCATTCTTGATGATGTCATCATATCCCAGTGAACCAAGACCGATATAAGTCATCATGTCCTTGGTCACTTTGTTATAGAAATTGTATTCAAAATGCAGTCTGTTCTTGAATGCATTGGCTTCCACGCCAACTTCAAAAGAATTCACAGTTTCCCATCTCAGGTCAGGATTCTTCTGGTAAGCAGGCAGGGCGGCAATGTAACCGGTAGTACCGAATGCAGCCTGGCTACCGGTGATAATACCGGGGAAGAACGGATAATCCAGTGAACTTAAAGAAGGATGATAAGTACTCTGGTTACCCAGTACACCGGCGGATGCTTTCAGTTTCAGGTAATCCACCACACTCTGGTTCTGCATAAACTCTTCTTTGCTTACTTCCCAGGCAGCACCTACCGCCCAGAATTGCTGGTGACGGTTCTGCTCAGGAATACGGGAAGAGGCGTCATCACGTACAGAGGCATTCAGGTAATATTTGTTGCGGAAGTTATACAGGAAACGACCCAGCATGGATACCGTGGTGTATTCTGTTGCGGAGCCACGGGCATCGCCTTCCAGCACTTTACCAAAGTTATTGCTCACATACCATTTGTTGGGATCGTTCGGAATCTGTAAAGCGGTGATCGCACCACCCGCTGTAGATTTCGCGTAATTATTACGGGCACCAAAATAGAAGGTAGTGAAACCTCCGGTGGCTGTCAATGAGTGGTCACCGAATTTTTTCTTGTAGGTCAGGATATAATCCTGCTGATACTTACGGTAGTTGTCATTGTTTTCCTCCAGGCTGGTGGTAGCCGTGGCTACGCTGGCACCGGTATATAAATAAGGCGTATTGTTCATCGGGTTGTAGGCATAATACAGGGGGTTATATTTCCTCCTGTTTACATCGCTTACATCCGCATACCAGGTTGCCCGGAAGTTAAAATCTTTCAGGAAACTGATATCAGCATACAGGCTACCCACATAACGGTTTTCGCGGCTGATGGTCTTATCCCACTCATTCTCCACCTGGAGAACGGGGTTTACCACCCCTGAGTTCTGCAGGGCTGTAACCAGACCGGAATAGATGGGCACCGTCATTGAATCATAAATGGTGCGATAGGGATCCCTGACCTTAAAGCTGGTCGGAGTAGCAGAAACGTGCGGCATCACTTTACGGGCGGCATCCAGTACCCAGCCGGCATCGTAAGGATTCTCCTGGCGACTGGCATTCAGGTTCACACCCAGCTTGATGGACTTGTTTACTTTATACTCATCGCTGAATGAGATCAGGTATTTCTTCAGTTTTTCGCGGATAATAATTCCTTCATCAGAAATATAACCCAGTCCGAGGTTAAAACGGTTTTTATCGCTGGTACCAGCCAGGCTGATATTATGCGTCTGGAATTTTCCGGTACGGGTTACCGCGTCAATCCAGTCTGTATTGTTGCCGTTTTTAACGGCTGTATAATCCGGAGTAGTCACCCCGTTGTTCGCATTCTCTTCATCAAACAGCTCGTCAAACTGGGAAGCACTGGCCATTTTAATTTTATCCACCAGTTTCTTGGTGCCGTAGGTGACATTATAATTAATAATGGTCTGTCCGGCTTTTGCTTTCTTGGTTGTGATCGCAATTACACCGGTACCACCTCTTACACCGAAGATGGCGAGTGAAGAAGGATCCTTCATCACTTCCATGGATTCAATGTCGTTGGGATTGATATAATCAATATTGTCCTGGAAGATACCATCCACAATGTACAGGGGTTTCACCTGGCCGATACTTTGTGTACCGCGGATACGGATATCGGGTTCTTTACCCGGCGTACCGTTATTCACCACATAGAGACCCGCTACTTTACTCTGCAAAGAAGCAACCGGGTTGGTGTTGGGTTTGTCGGCGATTTCCTTACCGGAAATGCGGGCAATAGAACCGGTCAGGTCTCTTTTGCTGGCCGTACCATATCCGATCACCACCACTTCATCAATCTTTTTGGCCGATTGCTGAAGTGAAACACTGATCGCGGTTTTACCGGCTACGGCCACTTCGAAATTTTCAAATCCCACATAACTGAATACGAGGGTGGCATCATCGGGAACGGTAATGGCAAAATTACCGTTGGCATCCGTTGTGGTACCGGTTCGTGAACCCTTTACCGTTACAGACACCCCTGCCAGGGCTTCTCCGGTGGCAGCGGTTACTTTACCCGTAACACGGAGGTCGTTGGAAGCAATCTCGCCGGCGGTTATGCCTTCTTTCAGCACCACCAGTTTAGAAGCGAGAATTTTGTAGCTCACACCGGTATTGGCCAGAATTTTATCCAGCAGCTCGGTTACAGGCGCGTCCACCGCATCCACGGTTACTTTTGGTTTTTTCTTTAATGCATTTTCACTGAAGAGAAAACGGTAGTTGGTTTTCTTTTCAATGGCAAATAATACTTTCTTGATTTCCGCCTCATTCATTTTAAGCGTAATACGATCCTGCGAAAATCCGCGGGCGGAAACCTGGAGACAGGCTATCAGCAGGAAAGCAATCGTCAATTTCATAATTCGGGCAATCTTTGGTAACAAGAGATCCTTTTTAGAAACAGCAGTCGTTTCGTCTTTTTTCATACTTTACGTTTGAAGGGTTAATAAACGGGATTCCGGCATAGAATCCTGGCAACCTGGCGGGGTTTCGTTGCAGCGAAATCCCGCAACTATTTTATACACTTTCAGGAAGTGTTTGGGAGCAGCAGAGCAGTCATATGGCAATCACAATTAACGGTGAATAATAACTTTATTTCCAACTTTCCCGTATTGAAACGGGATTGATTCTTTTAACGCTTCGAGGGCCTGGATAATGGTCTCGGACTCAAACACACCGCTTAACCGCTCCTCACTGATCCGGGGATCTTCAATATCTATCTGCACATCATACCAACGTTCCATCCGCACCGCCACATCACTGAATGACTCATCCCGGAATACCAGTTTATTGTTGACCCACTGGACTTCCGCCACCGTACTGTCCACCGGGTTATACTTTAACTTGTTTATCGCCACCAGGGTACTGATCGCCGGCAATTCCGTCCTTATTATATTACCCGTTTTTTTATCCGCCATCTTTTCCGGTGAAGCCTCCATGGTCAGGGTATTCTCCACCACCAGTTTCTCACTGGGTGATAAAATGATTTTGTCATTGGGCCGGTTACGAATGGTGACTTCTATGCTGCCCCGGATCAGGCTGGTCTCCGTCTGCTTGTCTTCCGGATAAGCTTTTACATTGAATGCCGTACCCAGTACCTTGATCTTAATACTGGCCGTACTGATAATAAAGGGCTTTTCGGGGTTTTTAGCTACATCAAAAAAACCTTCCCCGATCAGCGTGACATCGCGGGTCTCTTTTCCGAAATCCTTTGTATAAGTCAGCTTACTCCCGGCATTCAGCCATACAACCGAACCATCCGGCAGCTGAACTTTGGACTTGGAACCGGGACGGGTGGAAATCTCATTCACCTGGTGGGCAATCTCCTCCCCTTTTTTATTGAATATAAAGAAAGAGCTAAAAGCCAGAAGCCCGGCCAGCAACACTACCGATGCCGCCACCCAGTACCAGCGACGGGAACGGGGGGCTTTTTCCAGGGCTACCCCTGACTGGCCGATAATATCATCAAATGAAATATGCATCTCCGTCATCCGGTGCAGGTGCAACATATAGGCATCTTCACCATGGACGGTATCCTTTTCTGTTTTACTCTTCCAAAGATCTTCAAGGTTCTGAATGGCATATTGCCATTCAGGGTGGGATTGTATCAGGGTCTCCAACAGGGCCATTTCCTCCGTGGTCGCCTCACCGGTCAGCCGCTTAGAAAATAACACCCAAAATTGTTCCTGACTCATGTATTTCGCTGGTTGTAAAATAGCTAAGACAGACAAACACAGGGTTTACCCCTAAAAAAAGTTTAACTTTTTTTTGAAGCAGGCTTATTAATATTTAATTCATTGATTTCCAATTGCATGCATTTACCTAGTCGGCGGAGGGCAATGGCCATCTGGGCTTCTACGGTTTTGACGGAAAGTTGTAGTAATTCGGCAACTTCCTTGTATTTCAGGCCGTCTTCCTTAACCAGTTTGAAAATAATCCGGCAGCGGGGCGGCAGGCTGTTTATGGCCTGGCGGATCTGACGCATCATTTCTTCGGTCATCATCAGTTGCTCCGGATCAAAATATACGCTGTTGAGTTGTACCAGCCATTCCTCCGGAGAAGGATTAATCTGACGCCTTTGCTTACTTAATCGATTGTAAGCCATGTTCTTAGCGGATGTATAAAAATAGAGAAGGGGGGACTCAATCGTGGTCAGCTGGTCTTTTTTCTGCCAGACTTTTATAAAAAGATCGGACACCAGCTCTTCTGACTCCTCATGGGATTTCAGGATGGAATAGGCAAACTGCTTCAGCCGTCCATGCAGCAGTATAAAGAGCTCTTTATAGGCTGACTGGTCATTGGCAAAAGCAATAGCAGCAAGTAAACGTTTTATGGGATCGTTTTCAGGCATAGCAAAGCGCGGTAAATCTAAGGATTTGTTTCATAAAGTACATGACGGGTTTAAACCGGAATTTTTGTACTTTTGCAGCCGCTCAAAAGGCAGGACCCTTAGCTCAGTTGGTTAGAGCAGCAGACTCATAATCTGCGGGTCGTTGGTTCGATCCCAACAGGGTCCACTTTAAAATATCCAAGAACCAAGATGCCAAGAAACAAATAAGGGCCAAACTTTAAAAGACAATATTCAATTGGTTCCTGTTTGATGCTTGGCATCTTGTTTATTATTTGGTTCTTGTATTTTGGTGTCTTGGTTCTTACCCTCAGGTTATTAACCTTTTGTTAACTGTACCACTTTTACTTTTGTTCACTACTTAATGATTATGAAGAAGTTTATTCTGTTTTCCGTTGCGGCTTTCGCAGTTATCAGTCTTTCAGCACAGTCCGTTGATTCACTGGTTGTACCCAAAAAGAAAAAAGAGAAACCCAATATGGCTAACCGGGCCAACGACCACCTGGTCTTCCAGTTTGGTTATACCGGATGGGCCGGCCGGCCTGATACCATTACCACCAAGGGGTTTTCCAAATCAATCAACCTGTACCTGATGTACGACTTCCCCTTTAAGAATAATCCGAACCTGAGTATGGCTTTCGGCCCTGGTATCGGTTCCGATCATATCCTGTTTTCAAAAACCTATGTAGGGATCAAAGACCAGACCAGTACCATTCATTTTACCAACATGAGTGATACCAACCATTTCAAAAAAACGAAACTGGCCACCGTTTTCCTGGAAGCCCCGATTGAATTCCGTTATTCGGCAGCCCCCGAAACCGGTAAAGGACTGAAACTCGCTATTGGTGTGAAAGTGGGTACCCTGATCAATGCACATACCCGGAGCTCCGACTACGAAAACAGCGAAGGCACTACCCTGAATAATTATGTAATGAAAGAATCCAGCAAGCGTTTTATCAATAAACAACGTCTTTCCGGTATGATCAGGGCAGGTTATGGCAATCTCAGTATCTACGGATCTTACCAGTTTACCCCCGTCTTCCGCGATGGAGCCGGACCGCAGGTTCGGCCTTTCTCGGTGGGTATTACGCTGAGCGGATTGTAAGCAATCGGGAATAGAAAATAATAAATAGAACCCAGGGGCACTTTACTGTAGTTCCTGAAAATAATAAAAGCGGTGCTGGTAAAGCATCGCTTTTTTATTCCCGGCAAATCCGGACAATAATGATACGGCCGCCTTTTCTTTTATATACCGGCCTCAGCCTGATTTTCCCATCGCTTTCCTATTTTAGCAGGATTATGCTAAATGTCTTTATCCTGGATGATGATATTTCCTGTATCGAAACATTACAGGTTTTACTGCAGGAGTATTGCCCCGGAGTACACCTCGCGGGCACGGCCAGGTCAGTGAAAGCCGCAGTTCAGGAAATTCAAAAACAGCAGCCACAACTGGTGTTTCTGGATGTTGAAGTCGGGACCGAACTTGGATTTGATCTTTTCAGTTATTTCCCACAGCCTTTCTTCAAAGTCGTTTTTACTACCGGACACCGGGAATATGCCTTACAGGCAATAAAAGCATCCTGCCTGGACTTCCTGGTAAAACCTATAGATATAGAAGAACTGAAATCGGCTGTACAAAAAGCGGAGACACACGTTAAAGAAACAGAACAGCATAAAAAAATTGAAGTCCTGCTTAGTCAGTTTACACCGAAAGCAGACCAGGCGAAAATTGCAGTCAACTGCCCTTCCGGTTATGAATTCATTAAAAAAGACGATATTATTTACTGTGAAGCGAAACTTAATTATACGGAAGTCTATTTGCTGAATGGGAAAAAACTGGTGGCTTCCCGTTCTTTAAAAGACTTTGAAGAAGTGTTGGATCCCAATTTGTACTACCGGTGCCATAAATCATTTCTCGTAAATATCAACCACATTGAAAAAGTGAACCGGGAAGACGGGATGCAGGCCCGGATGCCGAACGGAAAATGGATTGATATCTCAGTCAGAAAAAAAGAAGAATTTTTAAAACTCTTTGCAAAGTTCTAAAACTCTTCCAGGAAAGGTATAGTAATAACCGCTATAACCCCGGTATCCGGAGCCTGTTTTGCAGTCATACTGAATCCTTCATGTGTGATGTGGTGTTTCTTCAATAAATCCCCGATACGCTGGCGGGTGATAAACAAACCTTTTGAAATATGCGTGACCCCGGAATGGATATCTTTTGTCAGGGGTTTTAAACCGGGGCCATTATCGGCAACGGTCACCACCAGTACTTCCTGCCCGGATTCATTCTTTCTGGATAATCGGATTGAGATGCTCCCGTTTTCCACTCCGGATACCGCATGCTTAACCGCATTCTCCACCACAGGCTGCACAAGCATCGGTGGAATCAGTACATTCTCCCGGTCAATGTTCTCCTCAACGCTAATTGTAAAGGTGAATGAATTGTCCAGCCGGGTCATTTCAAAACCAAGGTATTTCCGCAGGTATTTCAGTTCCTGCTCCAAAACGATCATTTCCTTGTCTGAATTATCAAGTGTAAGCCGCATCAGCTGATTAAACTCCTGAAGGTAGCTGATCAGGGCCGCTTTATTGTTCTTTAACGCCATCTGCTGAACAGAATTTATGGCATTGAAAATAAAATGGGGATTCATCTGTGTTTTATACCGGCTGATCGCCAACGCCTGTTGCATGAGCTGGTATCCCTGCTCTTCAATGGCTGATTTTTGTTCATGCAATAACTGGTTCTGCTGCCGGCTTTTCCGCAACGAATAATACAGGAAGCCGGTAAATCCCAGCAACAGCAGTACCCCTGCTACGATAAAAATCCTGACCTGCCGGTATTGATTTAGCTGCAGCCGGCTCAGTTCATTATCTTTTCGTAACAATTCAATAGTCTGCTCCCTGTTCTGTAAATCATATTGCGTCTGCATTATGGCCAGCCGGATACTGTTTTGTGTACCGCTCAGTTCACGGGAAAGGTCAATATATTGATTGGCAAACAGCAACGCTTTTGCTTCATTTCCTGCAGCTTTATTCGCTTCACTTAAAGCCGGCAGTAACTCGGCCAACACCTGCTTGTACTTTTTGGCTTCCGCTATGGTATAAGCCGAGTCCAGATATGTCAGGGCGGCCAGGTTGTTTTTCAGTTGCAGATAGCACCTGCCGGCTCCCAGGTACAGGTAGGCCAGCGTGGTTCCCCATTGATCATTGCGCTTTAGCGGTATCACTTTTAAATACAGCTCTAGTGATTTCCCCGGCTGCTGCTGCTGGAGATACCAGTTGGCGTAAAACGTATTGCGTAAAGCCACTATTTTTTGTTGCTGACTGGCCGCCAGGCTGTCGTATATAGCCCCGATCTCAGCCAGTATATCCTGCCTGTTCGCTTTTAAAAACACACCATACACTTTTGACAGGATATTTGCTTGTCGAAGACCATTGTTGTATTTTTTCACATATTCAAACGATTTCTCTGCATACCTGTACCCGAGACTGTCATTGCCTGAATACCGGAACAAATCACTGAGCTCAATCTGAATAGTCGCATAATAGAGGTAGAATTTATTTTGTTCGGCCAGTTCTTTCACCTCATTGAGCAACTGAATGGCATTACTGTAATCGGCGCTCCGGCGATAATCCATAACGGCGACCAGCAACAGGTCTGTCAGCAAAGAATCATTTTTCAGCTGGCGGCAGGCAGAGACGGCTTTCTTATAGTATTCATCCATGCTCTTCGTATTTCCCAGCGCCGCTTGTGTGGCGGCCTTATACTTATATGCCTCCATGAGCCGGGTGCCCGGTGCTCTTAGCTGCTCAAAAACCGTAATTGCACTGTCCCGGTAACGCAATACCAACTCGAGTGGCGAATGGTAAGTGTGTGCATTGGCCAGCATGGTATACGCCAGTCCGGTCCCTTTTGCATTTCCCTCCAGCCTCGTTTTCAGTAAAAAACGGTTTGCAAACCGGATTGTAAAAAGCGGGTCCTCGTCATCATAAGAAAAGTGGATTGCATACAGACTATCCGCCACAAATTGTGTTGAGTGCCGATCGATCCAGTCATAGATACTATCTTTTGCAGGCTGACCTGAAGCAGCTTGGATCTGTAAAAAAAAGGAGAGAATAAAAAAAGCCCGGAGGGGCAGGTATTGACCAGTCATAACGATAATACTATATTCTACAACGATAATCAGCGAAACCACCCCATTACTACAATAGGCCCGGCATAAAAATATTGCAAAATCTATTTTTAATAGAAATAATGTTTATATGCATAAACGGGTATTACTGAGCACCCTGCTCCTGATTGCAAGTCTGGTAAATGGCCAGAAAACAGAAAGACCGGCTTCTTCCACCAATGGTAATCAGCCGGCGGCACAAACCGGCGGTATAGAATTCCAGGTAGGGGAAATAGTGGATGTCTGGGATCCGATAGAAAAAGGATGGTTCCCTTCCTCGATTGTGAAAAAGGAAGCCAACCGTTACTTTATACATTTTACCAATTACGATCCAAAATGGGATACCTGGGTCACCCCTGAACGTGTAAGAAGGGCTGGTATCGGGAATAAGAAAGATCCGGCCCCGGTCAGTCTTTCCGCATCCGGCTCCGGACAGCAGCCAGCAGCAACCGGAACAATTAATGCCAGTGAAGTCAGTATTGCTATGCCCGTCCTGGTACCGGGCAAAAATATTACCATCAATATCGGGGACCCGTTTTTGTACAAAGATCCGTCAACAAGCGGGCTTGTAAAGCTGTTTGTCACCAATCTCGATTTTCAGGACCGCCTGGAAAAACACAAATATTTTGCGGTGAATAACGGTAATGGTTATTATAACTGGAAGGACATGCAGCTGGACCCCTCATTCAATTATACCGTATTGCCGGAAAAAGCCGGCATATCAGTTAATGATAATTATAAAACCGGTGACCTGATTGAAACCTACTGGACGTTTAATGATAAATTCGGCGAATACGAAATAGTGCCGGGCATAATTGTGTCACAAGACGGTGACAACTACTATATCTACTTTAATGAAAGCAATGGCAGATCCACACAGTTTGAATGGCGGTATATAAGTGATATCCGTTCCATCGGGTCCTCCAAAAAAATTGAACTGGTACCGCAGCGAGGAAATAAAAAAGAAGATTTTGATAAATGCAGTGCGGCCTTAAGCGCGTGTAACCTGGGCAAGTATTCCAACAGGTGGGACTTCCTCTGGTACTACCGTCATGATATGAGAGGCTATAATATCGCTATAAATACGGAGAGTATGGCCTTCAGAAACGCCAAAGAATTACAGGCGGCACTGGAATTTTATGAATGTATGTCACAAGCCGTGATAAAATACCCCAATACGGGTTACTCCGGCCGGATGATCAATGAACGGCTGGATGTACAATATGGATTTCTGAAAGACTACAAAACATATATCCGGAAAGCATTTGACACCCGTATCCGCAGCATCACACAGAATATCGTCACAGATGCCCGGAACGGATACTATAAGGCGGAACTTGCCCGTACGGATGGAAAGGAAATGCTGAAAAAGGAAATGATCCAATTATGCAAGGAATTTGAAGCCAGTTATGCCCTGTTGGGCGGGAAGATTGATTACCCATTCAAAGAACTGGAGGCTGCCTATGATGCTGCCCTTCCTTTGTTTTTGCAGAATAACCTGTTACCCAATGAAGGCTTGGTGCTGGATGGCCACAATTACAGCGGAAAAGATGCGCGGGTGGAACAACTCTGTATTGCCAATTTTAAGGAAAAATATCCCGGTTCACAGGCCCTGAAAAGTGGTTGTTATAACAATGAGTACCTGGTGGAACTGAATGCACTGGGTATACCGGTCTACCGCACCCGTTCCGTTCTGATTATATTCCAGGGGCCATTATTCAGGACAAAAGTCAGGGCACAATATACTATCCGGGAAGAGTACCTGGGTGGTGGCAAATATGGCAATCATAGTTTCCCAAGAGCCGGAGATAAAGCGTATATAAAATAAGCCATGATGTTCCGAAACAGGTATACCGGCAGCCAGGCAGGAAAAGTATTGCTTCCGCTGTTATTCGCCATTTGCCAGTTTGATTGCCAGTCATCCGGTTCAGCCCTGAATATCCGGGAAAAAATATTCAGGAATTGCATGCTGGGCAAAAATCTGACCCTGGATGAAGAACAGAATAAAAGAATATGCAACTGCCTCGCCGATAAATTAACGGCACCGGGAAATACGGGAGTAACGCAGGTTGCAGCCATTGATTCTGTCAGTAAACAGTATCTGGATGAATGCCGGAATCAGGAATAAACGGAATTTTTAAACCTAAATAAAACAAAAAACAAATGAAAAAAATTTTCTTTCTGCTGATTGCCACTGCCACAATGGGCGCCTGTAATAATGAAAAAAAGGAAGGGGATAAACCCGTTGCCGGCACAGAGGAATCCAAACCCGCTGCCACAGGCAATGATGCAGCATTGCAGCAATGGCTGGGTGGCAAAATGCTGGTATCCACCCAGGCAGATTCCAAAATGGATATGTGGGACAAACTAAAATTGAATGCCGATGGCAGTTGTACAGACAAGGACAATTCCGCCGCAAAATGGACCATTAAAGATGGAGAATTTGTTTTCACTGCCGCCATGGAGATAAAAAAGAAACTGGAGAAAAAGGATGACTCAACGCTGGTCTTCAAGGGCGCCCTGGGCGGAGACGAATACAAGGTTAAGCCGATTCAATAAAGACGGGCATTCACCTGAAAAAGGGAACGTCTCAGCAAACTGTTTTTTATAAGCTATAAAGAAAACAGGTTGCTGAGACGTTCTTTATTCCGTACGGACATTTTTTATAGTACCAGATATCACGGGCTGCCGTAAGTAAATGCCTGACCCTTATCTTTACGCTTCAGAAAATGAATGTATGAAGCGATTGATTTTACTATTATTTACTTTTATATCTATTGCGGCTGCGGCCCAGGATAAAATATCCGCCTACTTCGAATCCATCCGGAAAAATGAAGCGCAACTGACCGCTTTCTTTGCCGGTATGCCGAAAGGAGGCGACCTGCATCACCATTTCTCCGGGTCGGCCTGGCCGGATTACCTGCTGGCCAAAGCCATACGGGAAGATTATTGGGTGGAACTGAACAGTTATACCGTAGACACAGAAACAGGGAAAAAAGGGAACTGGAAAAGATTCAGTGAAGTAAGTGACCTGAATGCATTAAAATCGGCGATACTTCAGCAATGGTCTGTAAAAAATTATCATCCCGCAGCCGGCTCTTCTGAAAATATATTTTTCGACAGCTTCGGGAAATTTGATGCGATCATGGATGCATCCATACCCGAAGCGCTGCTGGAACTGAAACGCCGGGCCAAAGCGGAAAATCTCAGTTATATCGAGACACAGTTCATCCGCCCGAAGTTTCCATTGAAAATTACCGGCAATGACAGCCTTAACCATCGTGTAAGGCAAGCGGGCTTACAAAAAGATACGAACTATATTTTCAGTGTATTCGACGATCTCATCCATCTTTTTGAAGCAGGCGGTGCCGCTGATACCGCACTGGCTTTTAATGAACGGATCAGCGCACAACATCAGCGGCTTCAACTGGATGATGATTCCTTTACCCTCCGTTACCAGAATTTTGTGCTGCGGTTCATGGAGCCGGTGGAACTGTTTAAGCATCTGTATATAAATTTTATATCGGCAGATAAAAGCCCGTTGATCGTGGGTGTGAATATCGTTTCACCCGAACATGGTGATGTATCCATGCAGGACTACTGGTTGCATATGGCCATGTATCATTACCTGCACCGGAAATTTCCCGCGGTGAAATATGCCATGCATGCCGGCGAACTTACATCCGGTTTAGTAGCCCCGGAAGAACTCACCTGGCATATCAATGAAGCCGTCCGCTTTGCAGGCGCTTCCCGGATCGGGCATGGCGTGGACATGGCCTGGGAAAAGAACAGCCAGTCCCTCCTCGCCTATATGAAAAAACAACAGGTAGCCGTGGAGATCAATCTCAGCAGCAATGAGTTTATCCTGAATGTGAAAGAAGACCGGCACCCCATCACACTCTATTACAAGGCCGGTGTTCCAATCACCATCAGTACCGATGACGCAGGCATTCTTCGCACCAGTATCACTCAGCAATATATTTTACTGGCCAAACGCTATTCCTTTATTTCCTATAAGGCCATCAGGGAAATGGTGTACAACAGTATCCGGTACAGTTTTATCGGGGATGAAAAAGAGAAAAAAGCGATGATCAAAAACCTGGATCTGCGCTTTGCTGATTTCGAAAAAACAATCAGCAAATAGTTGTGCAAATCGAAACAGCTTTTTACTGTTTTACTTTTTTCAGCATACCAGGAGAATTTTCATACAGTCCCTGCTCACGAAAAACCAGGTTGCCGATTTTCTCAAAACTGAACGTCTGATTCGCTTCCGGTGCCCCGTCATAATAGGCCTGCCTGCGGATCACAAAGGCTTCCCCATTATTGGTACTGCTAAAGGATGACAGGCAAAGATTCGTTCCCGAGTTTTTATTCTGGATCACCCAACCGGAAGAGGCTCCCTGGTTAGCCGTTACATAATATATTTTCCAGCGGACATTATCCTGCGCCGCATAATCCCACTGAATGACCGGTGTGCCATCGGCAGTACCCTGTCCGGCCGCATTGATATACCGGCCACTGTGTACCGCGCTGATCACATAAATACCGTCGGCAATCTTCTTTACATAAAACTTATGATTGGCCTGATCCACATAATCCCACTGTACAAGCCGGGCACCATTGTCCTTACTGATTCCTTCAATAGCAAGGTACTTACCGGTCTGGTTCACTTTTATTTTATACATCCCATCTTCCAGTTGCTGATCGGTCATTTTTTTAACAACGCCGGCAGACTGCTGGTTATTAAACTTTACCTGTTGCTCTTCTTTCCGTATCAGGTAATCCCTGAACTCTGCCCGGGGAAGTGAGGCGTTATAAAAATAGCTGTTGTTAATGCCTGTAATATCCAGGTCACTTAAACGGGATCCGCCCAGGCTGCAGTCGGTAACCGTGTTCCCGTTTTTACAACGGATGGTCCTGTCACCTGCTTTACTGGCAAACGCTCCTCCCGAATAATGCATTACTGAACTATAATCATAGTCCGTACCGGTAACACCCGGTTCAATCTGAAAATTATACCGGAATTCAGGGGCTGCTTTTGTAGTATCCACCACCACGTACTGATCGCGGTCATAGCGGCTTTGCTCATGGTAAAATCCAAAACTGTGCATCAGTTCATGCAAATAAGTACGCACACCGGAAAGTGCCGTAATCCAAACTATCTGCTCGCCGCCCACACGGCCGATGGGTGATAAGCCGCCATACGTGGTGTCCGGTGAAAATTTTAAAGTGATATAATGTTGTTGATTGGTGCGGGACACCAGCCGCAAATTCGTCAGCCGGTTAAATATTCCGATGGCTTCCAGTGCCTGTTTCCGCATATTTACGCCATCCCTGTTCATCCGGTTGGTCAGACTTTCATCAATATTAATGGCAATCTCTCCTTTGGGCCAGATATAGAAATCATGATTATTCGTTTGGTATAACATGGTTTTCTGCAGAGAATTACCCGCAATAATATCCCCGTTGAGCACATAATCCGTGCCCACTTTTTTTACATAATACATCTTTGCCTCTTGGCTGAAGGGCAATTGAAAGGACTGACGGACATATTCATTCTGTGCGGAAACGAACAGTTGCAACAACAGCAGGGCCGTTGAAAAAAACAGTTTTCTCATATTTAATTATTTTCTTTCGCGGGTTATGGTAAAAAAAACATCCATCCAGTTATCACTCCCATCCTCATCCTGCAGGTTCACATGAACCAGGCAGCTCGCAGGCACATCGGACACTAAGAAGCGTTGTTCATTCAGGGAAGGATGGCCATTGATCACTGACCGGAGACAATTGCCGAATTGATTGCGCAGCAGGTAATAATCATCGGCGCCACCGGCTTTATAGGGCCGGGTGTCAAAACTGGTCACGCCCTCCGGATTGGGCCCCGGCTTCCAGGGTAGCGAACCGAAGCCGCCGATGGAAACATCCGCATCATCTTCATTGATCCCATATATAACATGTATTTGCGCACCGGCCAGCTCGTCGGATGGAATAGCGAGCCGTACTTCTGAGCCCAGTATATCCACTACCCTTTTTTTATCCATATCGATGGGAAGAGCGTCGCCGATATCTGCCAGATTATTATTTCCGAGATAATACTTATTAAGGCTATTTCCGTTCTTATTGGTCACCAGGATCGTGATCATGCCGAACATATCCAGATCACCACCATGGGGTACAGTAAAACGCAGGTCCTTCAGGGTGATGTACTCGGTAAACTTATTCGCTCTTGCCGGCAGCAGGGTAAAAGTCTGTCCGCTATTGGCCGTGATGATAAAAGGCGTTCCATTATTATTGTTGGCAACCCCGGCAGACAACTGAAGTCCTTTCCCACTGGCCACACTGACAATCTTCACGCCATTTCCCGTCACCATAAATTTCCATTGCTGATTATCTCCCTGCAGGTAATCCCATTGCTGTATCTGTGTGCCATCCGACGTATTACGGTCCACCACATCCAATACCTTCTTACTATGCACGGCCGTGATCGTATAATTCCCGTTTTCTTCCCTTCTCACTTCAAACAGGTGATTATTCCGGGGTAGCATGTCCCATTGGATCAGCCGCATACCGTTATTCATATCCTCCTGTCCGGCAATCGCCAGGTATTTCCCGGATTCATTGATGCGGATCTTATAGATCCCGTCAGCTATATCCGCCTGAGCTGCATTCAGAACTGAAGCTTGCTGCACATTTTTGATACCAGTGGCTTTTACAACACCCGGTCCGGTGACTGACACAGGTGCCACTTCATTCTTTTTGAAATCAAGGATCATATCCGGCGTACTGATATCATCCGTCAACAGGAGTGCTGCCCCGTTCTGCGGCGTTGCGGTTCCCGCATTCCAGTGCTGCATTATCACTTTCATACCATTGGCTACACTACGCATCACATACCCTTTACCGTTCTTATGTGGCTGGATCAGCCATTTCTGATTATCCTGGTTCAGCCAGTCCCATTGCAGCAAACGGGCACCTCGTACCGGGCTTTTCCCATCGGTGCTGAGGTAACGGCCACTGTGAACCGCTTTCAATGTATAGATATTGGGAGCCAGGTTTTTCACAATGAATTTAAAATGCGCTTTATACTCATTGTCCCACTGAATCAGTTCAGCACCGTTATTGGCGGCAGCCCCGGCAACGGCTATATACTTCCCTGTCTGGTTTATTTTAATTAAATACTCGCCATCAGTAAGTGCCTGTCCCGATGCAGCAAAAAAATGGCAGCTGATAAACAATACGGTGAATAGCCTATTCATGGTAAAAGAATTTTCCTTCAGTAACTTTAATTATATCTCCGGCATTCCCGGTCATTTCTCCTTCAAAGCTGGCTTCCAGTTCCACCGGGCTTTTCGTGGCTTTACTGATTTTTACACGCATACGGAAACCCAATACGTTCCCATACAGGTAATGGGTCTCGCTCAGGTTGCCCAGCTGCACTTCGCTTAAATCTTTATTACCACTTTCAACCAGATATTCTCCCACACCATTGCAGTTATACAGATTCATATTAAATGTTTGCTCAAACTTGTCTTTGGGTCCTTTTGTCCCGCCGATCAGTATCGCTTTATTATACCCGTTGGGATAAACAATACCGGTGAGCTCATGATCAGCCTCCCAGGTCCGGCCGTCTATTTTCATCCGGAGATAATTGGTTTTTGCAGATTGACCTGACGAGGAATCGCCTTTTTTAGCTTTTTCATCAGCAGACTGATTATTATTACAGGATGCCATCAACAGGAGAAAAACTGATGTAATGAGTAACTTCATACTTTGTGTATTAATATTATTTTAAACCGAATTTCTCAATAATGCCCTTTCGCTTTTCGGGAAAACCCACAATCCCGAATCTTTCATGGAGATCATGCATGCGTTTGGCTATTTCGGGATCATCCTGGGTAACATTTTTCTTCCGCATATCCGGTATGATCTGGTGGAATAATTCCTCGAGGTAATCCTCAAAATTCTGATTGAAGTACATATCAATCCCCCGGAACGGCTGATCAGTTTTATTAAAAAACGTATGCACTTTACCGTGAGGGCGAAAATGCCATCCTCCGGCCGGAATATCATAAAACTCATCTTCCACCATTACCGTAGCCGTCCCCTCCAGCACATACATCAGTTCATCCAGTTCCTTATGATAATGCGGGGCCGGTCCCATTTTCTTTGCGGCTACAGCAAACTCCACACAGGAGAACTGTTTATTCGTCTGGTGGCTGTGGATCAGGGTCCGGATATCAAGACCGCCCGGACCAGGCTGTAAAGGAGCTGATGGCGGGACGTAGAACGGATCCAATCCGGCAATACCTTGTTTATTTATGGTTGTGCTTTCTCCGGCAGCTGCGCAGGAAGGCAGCCCGAGTAGACTGAGACCGGCCATACCGGTCAGTAACTGCTGTATTGCAGTACGCCTGTTGTGGGTATTCATTTGTTTCAATGTTTTTTTGGACTATTCAAAAATAGAGTTGCTCCTAAGCCCTGCAGTGGTAAAAAAAAGACAATCTATTTTTTACCCCAGCCCTGCGGCCATTTGCAAAAACGATCCAGGCTATAGGTCTTCACCTCCCAGCGGAGATAGTAAACCGGCGGGTAACTCAGGTAATCTCTCCGGTTCTGAACCTCGTTCACCGTATAATATTTCCAGTTCGTCCAGTCAAAATAGTAGTACTTGCGGTAAAAAATGGCAGTCGCCGCCACCTGGTAATCCACATACACGGTCTGGTCGATTGTCGTCCAGGGAATGGTATTGGCCCCGACAAATAATGTATCCAGTGACTGTAGTCCCCCACCCGGCGTATTATCAGTAAACACGCCGTCTTTAAAATAATAGGTAATGTCACGCCAGGCCTGATTATAGGGAGTATAGGCTGTCTGCGGGTAATACACCGTGCTGAAAGGATTATTACCAAATGGTTTCTGACCGGCCTTACTGCCTGCATATACAGGATCATTCAGTTTGCGGTATAAATTCGTACCGGTTGGTATAGGTGCATAGGTCCATGGATTGGGAACACTGTAGGTCACTGCATTTTTTGCATCCGTAAGTATATTCCGGGTGGTACCCATAGCCGCTGATTTTACCTGTGCCGGCCAACCGGTGGCAAGGCTGTCAACTGGCTTTGGTGCCTGTATCACTGCGGAACTGTCGGTAAACTCCGTACCGGATGAGATCAGCGATACAATAAAGTACTTCTTATCCGCATTGGCATCGTGATCAAGATCGAAAAGTACAAACTGCCCGGTCAGGGAGGCCGCTCCCGGCTGATGCTGACAGATAAAATTGGGATGTTGCACGGCTGTATTTCCTCCGCCGGGATTCGGATTGGATGGGTTTGTTTTTTTACAGGCCGTCATAAACAGGCCAATGGCCAGCAGAACCATGAAAAAGGTGGCAGATAAATGTTTCATAATTTGTTTAATGGTACAAGTCATGGCACAAACCTAATTGCCCGGGGCATGACGGGAAAGGCCGGATCGACGAACGACCGGAATAATCGCTGAACAACCAGTCTGGATTTTCCGGGTTATATTTGGTCAACCATTGAACCAGTAACCCATTACCCGGATGAAGCAATCTATTACCTGCCTTGTGGTGGACGATGACGAAATTGACCGGCTGACCACCATTTCTTATCTCAAAGACTATCCCTTTATCGACATGCTGGGTGTATTTGAAGACCCCTACAGTGCGCTGGCAGCGGCGGAAGAAAAAAAACCGGATGTTCTGTTCCTTGATATTGATATGCCCGGCATGAGCGGACTGGAACTGCGTAAAAAACTGCTTCATATACCGGCCTGTGTGTTCATTACCTCTTATCCCGATTATGCGGTGGAAGGCTTTGAAATGGCCGCCCTTGATTTTCTCGTAAAACCCTTTACCGGTGATCGCTTTGAAAAAATGATGAACCGGCTGCAGCAGCATGCGGCTATCCGGCAGAAATTGGCGTTGCTTGAACATACACTGGGAGGGGATTCCGTATTTATAAAAGACGGGCATACCCAGGTCAGGCTGCAGTTACACGAAATACGCTATCTCGAAGCCCTGAAGGACTATACCAGTATTGTCACCGACGCTAAAAAATACGCGGTACTTACTCCACTTGGTAAATTACTGGAACAGGATACGTTTAAAAATTTTATACGCGTGCACCGCAGCTATGCCGTACAGAAAAATTTCATTACTAAAATCGGAACAGGGGAAGTACAGGCCGGAGATGTAACATTGCCGGTTGGCAGAACATATAAAGAGTCATTACAACATATTATTATTTAAACGATGCAAAAGCTCACCACCCTGATATTGTGTTTTTTTACTTACCCTGGTTTTTCCCAGCAGCATGGCGGGCCGCTTATTGATTCACTCAGGAAAGCAATCCATCCGGGGCTGCACGATACCTTGAAAGTGGATATATATATCCGTATTGCAGATAGTTATATTGATATTGACCTGGCAAAAGCCGCCTTGTATGGTGACAGCGCCCTGCAACTGGCAGAAAAAGCCGGATGGGAAGCGGGTGTAGCCAGGAGCCAGATCAACTTTGGTAATATCTATAATTTCACCGGTGAATACAACAAAGCAGTCGCGCAGACTGCAAAAGCGTATGCCTATTTCAGCAAAACCGGAGATCTGAAAAGTAAAGGCACGGCGGCGTATACGCAAGGCGTATCGTTTGAACGTTTAAGTGAATATGCAAAAGCGGCTGATAAGTACTTTGAAGCACTCCATATTTTTGAAAAGATAAAAGGAGCGGACCGCCTGACGGGTAATAGCTTATCTGCCATTTCCGTTATTTATTTCCTGCAAAGGGATTACCCCAAATCACTTGAATATAGCTTTAAAGCATTGGCAAAACAGGAATCGGCCCGCAATACCCCCGGTATCGCCAATGAGTATGTTGCCATTGCTGATACCTATGACCAGCTACGCGACTCTGCCAATGCAATCCGTTATAACCTGCTGGCACTGGGAATGCAGCAGAAAATGGGTAATAAATTCGGGGAGGCCGTGGTTTATTTTCAACTGGGAAAATTATTTGGCAACCACTACAGGCAGTCACTGGATTATCATTTTAAATCAGAAAAGCTATTCAGCGAACTGAATAATAATTCCACATTCCGGTTATTTAACCGGGGAGAGATCGGGCGAAAGTATTTTGCGCTGGCGAGGATGGATAAAATTCCCGACTCCATTCTGGCGGCAGGCAATATCCCGTCAGATAAAGCAGGGTTACTGAAACTATCCGCCACTTATATTACGGAGGCTATCGCACAAAGCCGGGAATCCGGCGATAAGGATAACGAGTCTTCACTGACAGAAGTACTGGCAGAACTGCAGGCGTATAATGGCGATTTTAAAAACGCATACCTCAATTACCGTCTCTTTCATATCACTCAGGATTCCATTTATTCGCAACAAAACAAAAATAAAATCGCGGCACTCGAAAGCCAGAAAGAGATCGACTTGAAAAACAAAACCATTGAGAACAATGAGCTCCAGCTGAAAAACCAACGAAACCGGTTATTGCTCTCTGGCGGCGGCATCCTGGTATTGGTAATCATAGGGGGATTGTTATACCGCCAGAATCGCCTGCGCAAAAAAACCAATATCGCCTTATCGCAACTGAACCACGAACTGGATGAAGCCAATAAAGTGAAAGCCCGGTTCTTTGGGATACTCAGTCATGACCTGCGCAGCCCGGTGGCCAATCTGATCAATTTCCTGCAATTACAAAAAAGACAACCCGGCCTGCTGACAGAGGAACAAAAAAATGATCGGGAAGAAAAGATCAGCCATTCCGCAGAAAATCTGCTGGAGATCATGGAAGGCATGCTGCTCTGGAGCAAAGGACAAATGGAACACTTCACACCTGCTATTTCAGCTGTTCCGGTACAACAGCTGTTTGATTATATCCGGAAATATTATAGCAGCAATAACCAGGTACAGTTTCATTTTGAGGGGCCGGCCGGCATGCTGATCCATACGGATGAAAATTACCTGCAGACTATTATGCAGAACCTGACCGCCAATGCGGTAAAAGTCCTGCAGCAAAACCCGGATGCCGCAATCTGGTGGAAGGCCTGGAAGGAAAATGATAAAACGTTCCTTTCCATAACCGATAATGGCCCGGGCATACCTCCGGAGCTTGCAAAAACATTGTTTGAGGATACCGCGGTGAGCGGCAGCCGGCATGGACTCGGACTGCATATTATCCGCGATCTTTCCAAAGCCATCCGGTGCGATATCCGGGTACAACCAGCTGATCATAATACCGGCACCTGTTTTTTACTCTTTCTGGCCTGACAACTGCTGAACGGGTTGGCAGATTGCCCGGATTTTGATAGCTTACTGTCTTCAACTGACAGTTATGAAAATGCTTGTTTTCCGTTCCGGCCTCCTGACTTGCCTGATCACGCTTTTCCTTTTTCATCCGGCCTACAGCCAGGCTGGTAAAGCCGAAGCAGGTATTCTGCAGATTATGCAGGAAGCGCCGGTAACAGGACTTTCTGTGGCGGTAGTTAAAAACAATAAAATCATCTACACCCATGCATTTGGGGTAAAGGACCGGGAAACCAATTCTCCGCTGACAACCGATTGCCTGTTCCGGATCGCATCCATTTCAAAATCCTTTTCGGCCACTTCCATTATGCAACTGGTGGAAAAGAAAAAGCTCAGCCTGGATGATGATGTGAGTGATCTGATGGGGTTTAAAATCCGCAATCCGAAATTCCCGGAAACAGTGATCACGTTGCGTTTACTTTTATCTCATCTTTCTTCCATCAATGACAGCCAGGGGTATTTTACCCTCGACGCTATTAACCCGGCAAAAAATGCGGACTGGGCTAAATGCTTTAACGATTATGAACCCGGCAAGGGCTACCAGTATTGCAACCTGAATTTTAATATGGTGGGGACGATTATAGAAAAATACTCGGAGGAACGATTTGATCAGTATGTAAAACATCATATCCTGGATCCGCTTGGATTGTATGGAGGTTATTGTGTGGACTCGCTGGACAAATCCCGCTTCGCCTCCATCTATGAATACAATGGTGATTCCGCGCGGTTTTTTCATTCACCCAATGCCTATAATCCCCGAAGTGCCGAAATCGCGGCCTATAGTATGGGATATAGCACCCCTGTATTCTCACCTACCGGCGGTATGAAAATCTCAGCCCCTGACCTGGCCCGCTATATGATGATGCATATGAACCAGGGGAAAGCAAAGGGAAAAAGAATCATTTCCAAAAAAAGTGCCCGGGCTATGCAAACTCCTTATTCTGAAAAGGAAGGATATGGATTTGCCCTCCTGCAAACGGAGAAGTTAATTCCCGGAAAAACTATGACGGGCCATACCGGCTCCGCCTACGGACTCCACAGTGCCATGTTCTTTCATCCGAAAGACAAGTTTGGCATCGTGGTGATCAGCAACGGTTGTGATATTAAGTACAGTGAAGGGTTTAATACGGTAATACGGAAAGTGGTGAATGTGTTGTACGGGAGCCTGATCTCCAAAGAATGAGAGAAAGAGTAATCAGTAATGAGTAATGAGTAAAAGCAGAAGAGTCTATAAAGAAATGAATTTTTCCCAAAGCAGGATGTTCAATACTTTAAACCAGCCCGATCAGCTACTCATTACTGATTACTCATTACTCATTCCCTCTTTCAGCCTATCTCTGCCCATTAGAACTTTCCCCTGGCTACTCATTACTGATTACTCATTACTCATTTCACCCTTCTGAACCTAAATAGCCTAATTTTGTT
>Ga0209480_10000185_pt1 | contig 55697 bp, 38 predicted proteins | sample JI61114C2DNA_FD_187501 | JGI IMG/M metagenome (GOLD analysis project Ga0209480, IMG submission 187501) | Wastewater effluent complex algal communities from Wisconsin, to seasonally profile nutrient transformation and Carbon sequestration -... | ecosystem: Engineered > WWTP > Effluent > Algae...
GACTGAAAAGCAGAAATGGCTAGCGTTAATTTTCCAGAAGTGCGAGGGTTAAAGAAATAAGTATGCGTAGCACCAATGACACCGGTTAAAGATTTGGTATTGCTATTGCGCAACTTGCCATCATTATTGGTGTACAAATTATCTGATGAGTCCGGTGGAAAATTAATATGACTCTCTCCTCCCAATCCAAAAATGTCAATGGTACCTGATTTCTTGGTTACAAAATGCAGTTTAAAAGAGGCGTCTTGGTAATAAGGCGTGGCTGAACCTGTGCCCACATTCAATCCCAATTTCTGTATGGCTGCTACCAAGGAATAACGATAATTGACCAAGAAACTTGATTTGCTGTTTTTGGTAAAGGGTCCCTCTGCGCCAAACTCAAATCCGTTGAATCCCATCTGTCCCAGATACTCGTATTTTTCATTGTTACCATTGCGCATTCTTAGGTCAAAAACCCCCGCCAATGCATTCCCATATTGTGCTGGAAAAGCACTGGTAATAAAGTCTGAGTTCTTGAGCATATTTGTATTCAGAATGGTTACAGGTCCGCCTGTAGAGCCCAGTGTTCCAAAGTGATTGGGGTTGGGAATATCAATCCCGTCCATGCGCCAAAGCACACCTGTGGGAGAGTTTCCGCGGATCACAATATCATTACGCGCGTCATTGGTACCACTCACGCCTGCAAAGTTCTGTGCCATACGGCTGGGGTCATTGCGCGTACCAGAATAACGAACAGCTTCATCCATACTCAACTGACGCGCACTCACCACCGCTGCTTCATTTAAAGCGCGATTCTTTTGTTTGCCACTGGTTACCACTACTTCTTTGAGCAGGCTAATCTTTTCTTTGAGTTTGATTTCTAGTACAACTTCTTTAGAAGATGTTACTTCTATATTGGCACTGCTGGCATTTTCATACCCCACCAATGTGGTGCGAATATTTTGCCTTCCAATGGGTACGCCCATAAGTTTAAAAACACCTTGGCTATCTGTATTACTACTAATAGCCGGAATGCTACCCTCTACTACTAGGGTTGCATTGCGCAATGGGTTGCCCGATTGTTGGTCTATGACCACCCCCTTAATAGTTTGGGTAAGGGTGGCTTTCTGAGCCTGGGTAAAGCTAAGCCCTAGGAATAAGGCTGCTATTAACATGATTGGTTGTTTCATATTGGATGATTGGATTACCCCTTCTTATTGGAAACGGGGATTAATTGGTTGGTATTGCTATCATATTGGAATTGGTCATCAATCTTGCCTAGGCTGCCAGCACTAATTACGGTTTCTACGCCGTTGAACATGGGCTTGCCAGAAACATCGCTGCATTTTTGTAACAAGATGGGTTGGCTATTGTTGAGTTGTTTAAAAAAATCGCCCTGAAGGCAGATCCATTTGTTCTCATTAATACTAATGCTATTCAGACTATTGGCGTCATAACTGGTTTTCTTTCCTGTGCTTGGATTAAAGAATTGAATGGATGCTTGCTTGCGCATTTGATCCTTGGCATATCCTTCAATGGTACTGCCATCACTTAGAATAATGCTGGCTTTTTCAAATCCTTTGGGAATGGCTGTTTGGGCTGCCACTTGCAGACCAATGGTCAGCAGCGCAATGTTTAGGAGCAGTGTTAGTTTTTTCATGTTGTTAGTTGTATGGGATAATGAATGTTTACAGAACAATGCTACAATGCACTTGCTGCTGCAACTATCAAAAAGGAGTGGATTGTAGAAAAAAATGCTTGAATTGAAGAAAATGAAGCAAAAGTTATAAATAAAGGCATGCATTTGATTTAACTTTATGAAGTTTCGTTAATCTAAGATTTCATGGCTTCAATAGAACGCGTTCCTCAGGTTCCACCAATGATTGCTCCTATACCGGAAGCCGTTCCAAGACCACTATGGTCTGTGATGATTCCCGTTTATAATAGCTTGCCTTATTTGGAACAAACCATTCGTTCTATATTGGCCCAAGATCCGGGCGAAGACCTGATGCAGATAGAAGTGGTAGATGATATTAGCAAGGATGGTGATGTTGCGGCTTTAGTAGAACGCGTGGGTAAGGGAAGAGTAAAGTTTTATCAGCAACCCGTGAATGTGGGTAATGTGCGAAATTTTGAAACCTGTATTAATCGTGCTCGTGGTCACTATGTTCATTTATTACATGGCGATGATTATGTAGAGCCTGGATATTATGCGGCCATACAACAACTGTTTGAAGATTTTCCAGAAGCCGGAGCTGCCTGCACTGATTGGCACTATGTAACCGATGACGGGAATAGACTTTGGAACAATGAGATGATTGATACCGAGCGTGGCATTCTCAAAAACTGGTTAAACCGTATTGCGGTTAGACAATATTTAGAACCACCAGCCATGGTGGTAAAGCGTAGCACTTATGAAGACCTAGGCGCTTTCTATGGCGTGCATTGTGCAGAAGATTGGGTCATGTGGGTACGCATTGCCAGTAAATATCCCGTGGCTTATATTCCTGAAGTCTTGGCTAAATATCGAGTACATCCGCAAAACATTACTTCTGCTTCTTTTAAAAATGGCAATAATTTCCGCGACCTCATGAAAGCCATTCAGATGAACATGTTGTTTTTGCCTGTTGGCGATAGAAAAAAAGCGGAGAAAGCATCGCGTAAAAACTTTGCTTTTTACTTTGCTAATTTGGCCCATAATAAATATCATCAAAATGGCGATACAGAGATGGCTAAAATTATAGCGAAAGATGCTTTGCAATTCCAAATGAGTGGATTTGCTATAAAGAAAGCTTTGTCTCTTTATCTAAAAATTCTTCTACGTTATAAGAATAAATAATGCAGTATGAACGCTACTGGTGTTAAAATAACTATTTGGAATAGCAAACAATTGCCAATCTTGTTTTTGTTTGCTTTGGTAACCAACCTAGGCATCGCGCAGCAAAAGACAACTATTGTAAAGACGCCAACCGCAGTGTTGCAAGATTTTATGGACCAACGTTTTGGCATGTTCATTCACTGGGGTCCAGTGAATTTGCGTGGCACTGAAATTGGTTGGAGCAGGGGTAATGGCGTTGATACGGCCGACTACGATAACTTGTACAAAGAGTTTAATCCTGTTTTATTTAATGCAGAAGCTTGGGTTTTGGCAGCCAAGAACGCGGGGATGAAATACTTGACCATAACGGCCAAACACCATGATGGCTTTTGTTTGTGGCCAAGTAAGTTTACGGATTATGATATCATGTCATCGCCTTACAAAAAAGATATTCTGGATGAGTTGAGTAAAGCCTGTTTGAAACACGGGATTAAATTCTGTGTGTATTTTACCCTTTTGGATTGGCATGATCCACTTTATCCTGTAAGTAATATTCCCAATGCTGGTCTCAAATCTACTGGCAATATGCGCAAAATGGTAGACAAGATCAAGGGTCAATTAACAGAGATTGTAAAAGGCTATCATCCGTATATGTTGTGGTTTGATGGTAATTGGGAAGCGCCTTGGACCTTGCCCATGGGTCAGGAAATATATGCGCATTTAAAACAGTTGGATCCCAATGTCATTGTGAACAATCGGCTTGGTAAGGGCACGCATAAAATCATGAATGATCAAACGGTGGGTGACTATGCCACGCCAGAGCAATTTATTGGTGAGATCAATATGAAAGACCCTTGGGAGTCTTGCATTACTATTTGCAATCAATGGGCATGGAAACCCAATGACAAAATGAAAACATTAAAAGAATCCTTGCAAACCCTTGCTGGTACTGCTGGTGGCAATGGTAATTTGTTATACAATGTTGGCCCAATGGCCGATGGAAGAATGGAGCAACGTCAAATTAAGATGCTCTCAGAAATGGGTAAATGGTTAACCCAATATGGCGCGTCAATTTATGGTACCCGCGGTGGTCCATACTTGCCTAGCAAGGATATAGTAGCCACTAGAAAGGGTAGTAAAGTATTCCTGCACTTACTCAAGACTAGCGCTACTAGCATTGCGCTTCCTAATCTTCCCACCAAACAGCGTCTGAGTTCTGTGCGCTATCTCAATGGACCTTTACTGGCATTTCAACAAGATGAATTTGGCATTAATATTCCGCTCACTGGTAAACTGCCAGATTTGAATAACACTGTCTTGGTCTTAGATTTTGTGGGTGATGTTTCAAATGTGGAATTGGTACGCTAGACTTTTACAACCCCGTGTTTTATGGCAAACATGGCTAGTCCTACACGGCTGCTAATATTGAGCTTTTGGAAAATATCGGCTCTATAGCCGTCAATGGTTTTTTCACTCTTGAACATTTCTTTGGCAATCTGTTGATAGGTTTTTTCTGAGCATGCCAATTTGATAAACGTAAGTTCATTTTCATTGAGATTCATAAAAGCGCTGAGCTCGCTTTTGTCATCTACCAATTGTGTCAGGCTTTGCATGACCTTTCTAGAAACAATATCATTGTAATAAAATCCCACACGCATTAGTTCTGAGAAAGCTAGCTTGAGTTCACTCAGGTCTGCGTCTTTGAGTACATAGCCTTTGGCGCCGCATTTAATCATTTTGATAATGGCCGTTTCTGCATCCATAGTACTCAATGCCAAAACTTTTACACTTGGGTGATTCTGCTTAAGCCACTCGCAGGTTGCAAAGCCATCCATCTCTGGCATGCTAATATCCATCAATACAATATCTGGTAATTTCTTAGGGTTGAGTTGGGCAATAAAATCCTTACCTGTACTGGCGTCAAACAATACTTTGTAATCTGGAAATACAGCAATTAAAGATGCAAGCCCTTTTCTAAAAAGGGTATGGTCATCTACAATGGCAATATATTTGGTATCAGGCATAAGGCAGTTTTATATGCACTTTGGTTCCTTGGCCAGGCTCGCTTTCAATTTTTACATGCCCGCCAATTAATTCCATGCGTTTGTACAAATTCATGAGTCCAAGTCCGTGGTGATGCAATTGTTCTTCCTGAAAATTAAATCCTTTTCCATTATCAGAAACTAGGATTCTCAAACAATGTTCTCGATAATTAAAATCTACTACCACAGCATTGGCATTGGCGTGTTTGATAATATTCTGAATACATTCCTGGATTACTCTATAAAGTATCAATTGTTTCTGAGCTTCTATTTCCCTTATTTGCCCATTGGTTTCAAATTGGATAGAGAGAATCCCTGCCTTATTAATTCTGGTTACTTCCTGTTGAATGGATTCGTCTAAACCCAAGACCCTAATCCTGTCTGAACTCAAACCCTTGGCCATATCACGCAGGTCTGTTAATGCCTTGCTGATATTCTCTTTGGCGCCAGAAACTAATTCCTGATTTACCGTTTCTCCCTCACCAATAATATTCAACTGCACTTTGGCCAAACTCAAGATCTGCCCTACATTGTCATGAATCTCTTGACTAATGCTATTAAAGGTTTGTTCTTGGATTTCTAGTTGGGATTGGAGTAGGGTTTGATTGAAATTGGCCTTCATCATTTCCTTTTCAATCAACAATTTATTTTTCCTGTTAAAGAATACCGTAAAGAATAGCAATAGAAATACCGATAGGGTGATGATGATCACGCTACCAAGAATGATTATGGATTGTGCTATTTGACCGGGGTTCTCCATTTATATAAGGATATGATGATACAAGGATACAAGACCATACACAATAGTCTTGGTATAGTATTGTATAATGGATTTCCCATAAGTGTGAGTTTGTATTTTAAAATGTAGGGGATTGAAAAAATGACAATGGAAATGCCTGCATTGAAAATTAAAACTCCGGCAGCAATATACAAACCAGAAAGCATTTGAGCAGGCTGATGTAAATCTTCCATTAATAAATTTTGATAAAAAACAAGACCAGAAGCAATGATCAAAAGAAAGGCAGCCCCTACCAAAGAATACTTGAATACAGTAGGGTTTAATCCAAATAAAATAATGGATATCACTAATGAAATCAAATAAATAGCAAGTGAGCCTATTAAAATTTGATGATGCTTATTGTTATGCAACAATTTCAAAATAATATAACTGTAAAAACCTAATGACAGTAGGTTTGAAGCTTCTGTAAGCCAAAAGGAAGAGAAATGATAACTGTTATATAAAAAGTTGGATAACAGTTCTAGCAATAGGTTTAATGCTAAATAGGGTACAAATAAAATCATAAAGGAACCCCTCAGTTGCTTGCGGAATAAGATAGCCGCAAGCAACCCAAGGAATTCAAAATAGTGGTGTATGTCTAAATCTAATTTCATGTTTAGTAGGGTGGGTGGATTTCGCCTAGGTTATATGGATCTGCTTCTTCCCCAACAGTTTTGGCTTTTGAAGTGATTGTAGCTTTCTTTCTGCCGTTATATGGCCATAAGAAAACTGTCATTCTATTTGGTTTAACTTTTGAAACATCAATACTTCCCAAAGTGCCTTGAGATATTTTTTGGGGATAAACACCTAAACGAATATTGATACTGTCACAGTTAGTAGAATCTCCTAAATTTATTAACCAAAATAAAAGTTCCCTTCTGTCAAACACAATTTCTTCTGTATTTGCATTTTTGATAATTGAATCCTTGGTTTTTCCATAAACGTTTTTGAACCTATCAATGCAAGAATCAACCCATTTACGATTTTGAATTCTTTCAAATATTTTTTTGTTATAGACCTCTTCAGGAGTCTTGTCTTTATGCAATTGTTTCCAGGCTATAAGTATAGCAGAATCTTCTTTACTAATTCCAGTGCTTGTTGGTGTTGGTTCGCTTTTACAAGACCAAACTAGAAAAGTTATCATCAGAAAAGATGATAATTGGAGAAATTTTTTCATTTTAGTGGGTTTAAATAAGTTTATTAAATATTTGATTAAGTTAATATATTATTTTTATAAGAAGTGTAAAATATAAGTACAAAATGTAAATCTTAGACCTGAAGAGTATTATTGGAATACAAAAAGCCTTTACATGGATTAAATGCCAAGACTTTTATTTATTTAATAATTAATTAATGGCTAAATGAGTATTTGTCTTGATAAGTAATTCCATTAAAAACTTCAGTATAGGTTATAATTAGTGAATTTGCAGTAAGTGTTTCAATGGTATAATTATCAACTTGTGTTGAATTTAAATTTTTAACTACTAGTATAGTTTCATTGTCAAAGAATGACCAGGTACCTGTATTAGTTACTTGAGGATCACTAGCATTACATTTTGTTGCACCCTCGTTAGATTCAATGTTTCCATTTGACTTAAAACTGGTACGGTCATCTTTTTCGCATGCAGTTAAACTTCCGTAAGTATCCTTCCAATCTGAAGCGGGACTCACTTTTTCTTGCTGTCCAATCAGAACCCAGTCTGATGCAGTGATTAATTGGGTTTTACTAGCGTTGGAGGTAATTATAGAAGCATCATCAGTTTTGCTGCATCCCATTAAGATGCAAATAATTAAAATGCTGATGGTGCTAAGTGTAGTTTGGTAAACTTTTTTCATGTTTTTAATTTAATTTTTTGCACCACTGTACGTTTTGAAAATTGTATTCTTAACAATACAAGAGTGAGATTTACTTTTCTCAGTAAAGTTCTTGTTAGATATCTTTCTATGGTATAGGGAATTGCCTCATTTAAGAAAGGGGAAATTCCCCCTTTTTTATCCTCCTTTCTCCTGTAGTCTATAGAAATATCTCTTATTAGGTTTGTTTATCAATTTGTTCATGTACTCAAACTCAATTTGGTACTGGAACAAAAAATGATCAAACCTTAATTAACTGTATGAAAAATCTAACCAAAAAGGAAATTGAAATTCTAAGGGAATTGTCAAGAGGGTCAACAGATTTTGAAGTAGCCCAGGTACTAAACATCTCTTTTGAAACTGTAAAGACGCATAATAAAAATATCTTCAAAAAATTAAGCGTAAGAAATAGATCAGAAGCAATTCGAGAATGGTTTACTGCTTTTTTGTCATAGGTACACCAAAGAGGTATTTATTTATAAAAAGCTTAGGTATACTTTAGTGCCTCAAATTTATTATTAGGAATTACTAATCTCTATTAATAGATACCTATCTCCACCCCAGAGTTTAATTTATTGAGCATTATTTTTTGAAAGTAAATATTTCAAGCAACAGAACTATGGATTTAAGTGAACAGCTGAGCGAAAGGGAACAACAGGTATTGTCTTATTTGTGTAAAGGTTTTTTAAATAAAGAAATCTGCTCTGAATTGAATATTTCAATTGACACAGTGAAAAAACACAACAGAAATATTTTTAGAAAAATAGGTGTAAGAAATAGGGCAGAAGTAATTGTACATATTGCAACCTATCATAAAAATCAATTTTTAAATCAACATCAATGAGATCAATTAGCGACAATTTTAAACTAAGTCTGTTTGTACTACTTATGGCATTTTCAATTTCCGTAAAGGCATCAGAGAAAGTAGTGATTACTACTTCACCACAAACAGCCAGAATCTATTTAAATGGTGTTCAAATGGGTACTGGTAAGGTTGAAATCAAAATTAGTAAGGGCGACTGTATTACTATAGAGGTAAAACAAGAAGGTTATATCTCGGAAAGTAGAACTTATTGTAATAAGAAAGGAGTAGCTGATCCACCATCTACTGATTATTTGCAATTGCAAGAAGACGAATCTTATACTTCTTCAATTGAATCAAATATTGCCAATACAGAAGTACAGATAAATGTAAATGCAAACAAAACTAGGGAAGAGGCTTGGAAACAGATTATGAGTACTGTTTTAGACAAATTTGATGTTTTAGAAAATAGTGATGAAAAAGCGGGTTATATCAGAACCTCTTGGGTAGGTATGTCTTTCAAGTCTAACACAGTTAGAATTCGATTAATTGTTAAACAGTCATCTGAAAAACCATTGGCCTATAAAGTAAAATTTGTTTCAGAAGCTTCTGGGCGTTCTTCAACCGCCTATAATGCTGATGAACAATTCAGACCCTATAATAGAATTCTTAAAAAGTATGATGGCTTTTTGGATGAATTGGTTACAAGGCTAAAGAATTAGACCCTATAAATAACAATAAATATTGTGTATGAAAAAACTAAACATGCTGCTTTTAATGCTAATGATAGTCTATGCAAATGCAAATGCTACCATTAGAAGGGTTGGTTTTACCGCCACTACACAACTTGTAGATGGCTTAGACTATTTAAATTTTCAAATTGCCCATGATCAATCTGCTGATGGTGATACCATTCAATTGTATCCGGGAGCTAATGGACCAATATATACAGGAACAATTAGCAAACGTTTAGTGGTAATGGGTCCTGGCTATTTAACCAATTCATATTATGCAACTACTGCAACGGAAATTATCAATCCTCAATTGCAAAATTTGCCGGGTTATATTAGTAGTTGCAATTTTACTATTGAAACAGGAAGTAGTGGATCAATCATTGAAGGGTTAAATAATGTGACAATAACTACTTCTAGTTTGTCTCCTGAGGAAAGGAGTAACATTACTATAAGACGCTGTAAAACTCCAAAAATTATTTTTAATAATTCCGGTCTTTGTAATAATTGGCGTATTTCTCAATGTTTTGACTTGTCTGTTGTGCAATTGGTCCCGAGTAATACTTTTACTGGTAATAGAAGTATCAGCAATTTAAAAATAGAGAATTCAGTATTGATTAATGAGGGTATTACACTAAGTACTTCTCCAACTGGAACATATTCAAACGATAGTATAGTTAACTGTATTTTTAAAACAAGTGCAGCATTAAGTTTGTCTGGAGCGCCGGTGCTTATTCAAAATTGCATATTTCAAGGACAAACATTTACTGCTGTTACCAATGCGGTATTTATCAAAAATATTACTACGCTAGCTGCTACAAGTAATCCCATATTTACTAATGCTGGTGCTAGTAATAACCAAGCAAATGCCAATCTAGCCTCCATCTTTCAAGGATATCCTATTACAACAGCCAATCAAAATACCTATTCACAAGACGCACGATTTATTTTAACAACTACCAATATTGCTAAAAATACTGGGCAGATTCCCGGAACTACAACAGCTACAGATTGCGGCATTTTTGGTGGTAATAATCCTTACCGCTTATCAGGAATTCCTGCAATACCTGTTTATTTGAAATTAGACGCACCAAACGTAATTGTACAAAATGGCGCAAGTACTTATACCCTAACATTTTCAATTAAATCCAATAATTAAACAACCATTCTTAAATAAGATTAGTATGAAAAATATTAAAATTTACCTTGCCTTTGTAGTTTTACTTGGATCTTTCATTTCTGTAAGTGCACAAACTTTAAAAAGAGTTGGTTTTACTGCTTCAACTGTAAGACTGACAAATATAGATTTTCCAACTTTACAAGCTGCCCACGATGCTGCTTCTGCAGGAGATACAATTCAAATATACCCAGGTACACAAACCTCATTGCCTACATATAGTGCAACATTTACAAAAAGAATTATATTGATTAGTTCAGGTTATTTATACAATACCTACAATACAGCTACAAATGAAATTTCCAATACAGGATTACAAAGTCTTTCTGGTGGTATATCAAGTGTTCAAATTATTCTTAGTAGTGGTAGTAGTGGCACATGTTTTTATGGTGTTAATTCACTTAATGTTAGTGTAAATACAGCCATTTCAGATTCCATTAATAATATTATTGTTTCAAGATCAAATGCAACTATTCAAGTTGGGGCTAACTCCAATGTATTAAATAACTGGTTAATTACTCAATGTTATGGTGTTTCAATCAATCAAGGCGCTCCATCTAATACAAGTTTTTCTGGAAATAGATCTTTAACCAATTGGCGTATTGAAAACTGTATTTTTCAATCAAGTTTTGGATATATAACTTTGTTTCAATCACCGGTTGGCATTTCAAGTTTACTTTTCCTGAATTGCAATTTTAATAATATTCAAACAGCCCTTTCAAATCAATCTGTTGTTTTTCAAAATTGCATATTAGAGTATCCTAGTAATACCTATTATTCTGGCACTGCAAATACCATTTACGTTAATAATATTACAAATACTAGCAAGTTAAACAATCCTATTTTTACCAATCCAGGTTCTGCCAATAATATATTTGATGTAAATATTGGAGGAACAGGAAACGTTGTATTCTTAGGCTATCCAAATAATACCAGTGGAACAACCATTTTAAATTCCCCTGATGCAAGATTTAAACTGTCTACGTCAGGCGTAAACCCGGCTAAAAATGCTGGGATTATTCCTGGAACCACTACACCCACAGATTGTGGCGCTTATGGGGGTACCAATCCATATAGAGAAAGTGGAATACCAGCTGTACCCGCATTCTATAGGTTCAACTCACCTTCACCAACAGCAACTGGAACTAGTTACCCTGTTACATTTAGTGTTAGAAGTAATAATTAAGAACCGTTTCCTTATTTAATCTTGATATATGAAATTATATTTCAGCAGAAATCTTATGGTTTCTTGTAAATGGTATCTCCTACCAATATTGTTTTTGTTTACTTGCTTTTTTACATTCAAAAGCAATGCACAGAATCCCATTAATTATGTTGAATATTATATGGATCAAGATCCTGGTATTGGAAAAGCGAATGCAGTTTCCATAACCTCAGGAGTAAATGTTACCAACGCAAGTTTTAATATTGATGTTACCAATATTAAAACCGGTATTCATATAGTTGGATCAAGAGCTAGAACATCGGCAGGTGTTTGGGGAATGACACATAATTGGTTTGTTTTTAAACCTTTCCCTGCCATCACACCTAGCAATATTGATAATATAGTTAAAGTGGAATATTATGTAGATAATGATCCTGGTTTTGGTAAAGGAACAGCCGCTACTATTACAGCTGGCACAAATCTTCAAAATATTGTTTTCAATATTAATCCTTCAGCTTATTCAAAAGGCACCCATATGATTGGTGTACGTGCTTTAACCTCTGCCAATATTTGGAGCCATACCAATTATTGGCTTTTTTATAATTCATTTGATGTAACACCCCCACCTTCTGCACTTAGTAATATTAATTATGTAGAATATTATGTGAATACAGATCCCGGTTTTGGTAAAGGGATCCCGGTTACTATTACCTCTTCTACAGATATCAGTAACACGGCATTTAATGCTGCTATTGATACTGTAAAATCAGGAACCAGTATGATTGGGGTTAGAGCCAAATCTGCAAATGGTGCATGGAGTTATACCAACTATTTATTATTTGTTAAACCATTTGCTATTACTCCTGCACCAGCAGCGCCAGGAAACATTACAAGTGTTGAATATTTTCTTGACTATGATCCGGGTATTGGCAATGCTACACCTGTAAGTATCACTGCTGCTACTAATTTAGCAGACCTTAGTTTTAATGTGGATTTAACCAATATTATTCCAGGTAACCATTTTGTCTCTGTCAGGGCTAGGGATGCCAATGGCAAATGGAGTTTAGTAAATAGCTGGCCATTTAGTATTCCAGGTACTGTACCCAATTTCACAACAACTTTTACGCCAACTAATATATGTGTGGGTGATTCAATTCAGGTTGGTTATTCAGCAAAAGGAATCATCTTTAATACTAAAAATAAATTCCTGGTTCAATTAAGTGACGAGAATGCAACAACTTTTAATAACCCTACCAACTTAGGTGAAATTGTAAGCACTAAAGATACTGACCTTATCAAAGTGTTTGTTCCAGCAAACCTTGCAGGTAAGAGCTATCGCATTAGAGTGGTTTCAACAAGTCAATCTATAATAGGAACTAGCAATGCAAGCTCTTTTGTCATAAACGCTTTACCCACGGCACCTGTAATTAGTCCATCAAAAGATACAGCCATTTGTACAGGAAAAACAATAACATTATCTTCTAATATTGGTGGAACACTAGAGTGGTTGTTAAATAGAAACATCATTGCCAATGAAACTACTTCTAGTTATACTGCAAATGCTGCTGGTAGATATAATGTTCGTTTTATTAATAGCGTAGGCTGTAAATCCGATACTTCAAAAGGGATTTCCATTAGTTTAACTGCACTGCCACCTGTGCCAACCATTTCAAGCAATAAAAACACTAGTTTCTGTGTTGGAGATAGTGTAGTATTAACTTCAAGTGCAATAACCGGAAATCAATGGTTTTTAAATGGAGCAGCAATAACTGCTTCGGTTCAAAATAGTATCACTGTAAAAGCGTCTGGTGTATATAGTGTGTCAGTAGTTAATGGATCTGGTTGTATCTCAAGTTCAATTAATACTACTGTAACAGCTAATGCCTTCCCATCAACACCTGTTATTAGCAACAATAGACCTTTGTCTTTCTTAGCAGGGGATAGTACTATCCTTAGTTCTTCTTCACCAACCGGAAATCAATGGTTGTTAAACGGGGTAAATATAGCTGGCGCTACAGGAGCAAGTATTACTGTTAAAGCAGCTGGAAATTATACTGTAATTGTGAGCAATGCTACAGGATGCTCAACTACTTCAGCAACAACTGTAGTAACTATTAATGCGGCTGCAATTATCCCTGTCATCAGTAATAATAGACCGTTAAGTTTCTGTACTGGAGATAGTACCGTATTAACTTCTTCTATTGCAACTGGTAATCAGTGGTATTTAAATGGAGCAGTTATATCTGGCTCTACTAGTTCTACTTATACCGCAAAAACAAGTGGATCATATACAGTGATAAATAATGCACAAACATCTGTAGCAGTTGTTGTAACAGCCAATAGTTTACCCGCAACACCAGTGATTAGCAATAGCCGTCCTTTAACTTTTAGTAATGGTGATAGTACCATATTAACATCGTCTTCAGGAACAGGTAATCAATGGTTGTTGAATGGTTCAAATATTACTGGAGCTACTGCAACTAGTATTATTGTTAAGGCTGCGGGAGTTTACGGTGTTAAAGTTACCAATGGTTCTGGATGCACCGCAACTTCCATAACAGTTACAGTAACAGTTAATGCAGCTACTGCAATACCAGTGATTAGTAATAGTAGACCCTTAAGTTTCTGTGTAGGCGATAGTACGGTATTAACTTCTTCTATTGCATCGGGTAACCAATGGTATTTAAATGGTACAGCTATATCTGGTTCTACAAGTGCTACTTATACTGCTAAAACAAGTGGATCATATACTGTTGCTAATAATGCACAAATTTCAGTAGCCTTGGTTGTAACGGCCAATAGTTTGCCTGCAACACCAGTGATTACCAATAGCCGCCCTCTAACCTTTAATACTGGAGATAGTACTATATTAACTTCCTCTTTAGGAACCGGTAATCAATGGTTATTGAATGGATCAAATATTGCCGGCGCAACTGCAACAACTATTACGGTTAAGACAGCTGGTAGTTATAGTGTAAAAGTTACCAATGGATCAGGATGTACGGCTATTTCTACAACAGTAACGGTTACTGTTAATGGGGCAATAGCAATTCCTGTAATCAGTAATAACAGACCGTTAAGTTTCTGTGTGGGAGATAGTACGGTATTAACTTCTTCTATTGCAACTGGTAACCAGTGGTATTTAAATGGAACTGCTATATCTGGATCTACAGGTGCTACATATACTGCTAAAACAAGCGGATCCTATACGGTTATGAATAATGCGCAACTTTCTACAGGTGTAATTGTAACTGCAAACGCAATACCGACTAAACCTACTATTTCAAGAGATGTTAATAATAATTTAGTTAGTAGTTCAAATAGTGGAAATCAGTGGTATAACGATACAAATACTGTGGTAGTTGGAGGTACCCAACAATTATTCAAGCCATTATCTGCAGGATACTATTCTGTAAAAGTTAGCCAGAATGGTTGTTCAAGTATATTTTCTGATAAATACTACTATCTAGTTACCGCTTTGCCAATATTAGCAACAAGTACAGAAATTAAATTGTATCCAAATCCAGCAAACAATTATTTAATTCTTTCTCATAAGTTACCTGGAGTAACCAATCTAAATATTGATATAGTAGATATAAATGGGAAAAAGTTATTGATGAAAAAAGCCCTGAGATCTGGAGATCAAATTGACATTTCTAATTTGCAAAGTGGCGTTTACTATATGAAATGTACCAATGGTTCACTTAAACAGGAATACGTATTGAAATTTGTAAAATTATAAAATACTAATCATGAAAAGAATTCAATTGATAGTCAAAATATTCATAATAGTTGCGCTCTTCTTTAATTCATGTAAATCAGAAGCACCCGCACCACCAACGCCAACACCACCTCCCGTTGAAGATAAATTGGCATTTACAATTAGTCCTGATCCTGGTTCTTCCATATTTGCCGTGTTAGGTGCAAGTCAAGATTTTACCATCACGGTAGGCTCAGCTTTACCTTCAGCAGGTATTACGGCTTCAATTGCAGTTGTAAAAGAGTTGGACGGTTCAACGGTATTTAGTCAGAATTTGAATTCAACTGTACCAAGTTTTATTAGCTCAATTCAAAATTTGCAAAATGGGGTGGTTTGTAATGTAACAATAACACTCACTTCAAAATCAACACTAACAAACACGGTTTCAAAAACTTTTAAAGTTGCAAGGAAATAATAATTAAATCAAAAATCAAAGCAAGATAATCCGGGGGGATTATGATTCACAGAAGGGGCCGCAAGGCCTCTTTTGTATTTTAAGCATTTAATAGTACTTAAGATGTTGTAAATTGTTGTAACTATTCAACTTATATGATGTCTTTACCCTTCCTCAATCGAAAAATTTCTTTGTCTATTGTTTGCTTGTTTTGTTTACTTTTTTTGAATAGCTGGCATCGGCCAGAGGCCAAAGAAAAGCCTTTAAACATTTTGTTTTTGTTAGCGGATGATTGGAGTTATCCTTATGGTGGTTTGTATGGCAAGCAAGAGGTACCAACTCCAAATTTAGACAAATTAGCCAAGCAAGGTGTATTGTTCAATAACGCTTATTGCTCAACTCCGTCTTGCACCGCTTCTAGAGCAAGTATGCTAACGGGTATGTATCCGCATAATTTGGGAGAGGGGGTGAATCTCTGTGGTAGATTAGATATTAGTATTCCAACCTATGTTCAGATTTTGCGTAAGCAGGGTTATGAAGTTGGTTTTGATAAAAAGGGCTGGGCCCCTGGAGATTTCAAGAAAATGGGTTATACGGAAAATCCAGTGGGTACCAAAACAGATTTTAGTCAAATGTTGAAAAACTTACCTGAAGACAAGCCCTTCTTTTTTTGGTTTGGTACCAATGATCCACACAGACCATTTGTAAAAGGTTCTGGGAAAAAAGCAGGTTTTGATATCAATAAAATTGATGTACCTCCTTTTCTGCCCAATGTTGCAGAAGTGCGAGAAGACTTGGCTGATTATTATAGCGAAATCATGCATTTTGATCAAGAGATAGGAGAACTATTGGCGCAGTTAAAAGCCTCGGGCAGGTTAGAAAATACCATTATTGTTGTTGCTTCTGATAATGGGATGCCCTTTCCTCATGCTAAGGCAAATTTGTATGATCAAGGAACCAGGGTTCCACTCTTGGTGGCAAGTTTTGGAGGTCAGATTCCTCAAGGAAAAATTCATTCCTCCTATGTGAACCTGATGGATCTAACACCCACTTTTTTAGACTGGGCAGCAGTACCCAAACAAGCTCAACCAAAGATGGATGGAAAAACACTGTTGCCAGTTTTGGCACATCCCGAGAAAACACATAGGTCAGAAGTGTATCTTGAACGTGAGCGCCATTGTTTGGCTCGCGCCGATTTTGAATATGGTGCCGGTTACCCCATTCGCGCTTTGCGCACTGGAGATTATTTGTACATCCGCAACCTACGACCTGATCGTAATCCTGCTGGTGACGAAAGCATACCAAATACACCTTCTGTTTATGGTGATGTTGATGGTGGTTATACCAAGAATTTTATGATGGACCATAGAGAGGAGCCTAATGTAAAACCTTTATTTGCATTGGGTTTTGGAAAAAGACCTGCAGAAGAATTATATAATACCAAAACTGATCCATACAATCTACATAACCTTGCTACATCACCTGCTCTTGCAAGTATAAAACAGCAACTCTCCAAACGCATGGATGCTATCATGATGCAAACCAAGGATCCAAGACGCAATGGTGGCGGTGATGAGATTGACCGTTACAGAACAACTAGCCGCGCATGGGTAACCAGAGATGGATTGGTATTATTAGATGAATAACAGACATTTGTTTCATTATTTTAACCTAGCTTTCTTACTCAAAAATTGATTATGGCAAGATCTCTGCTTGTTTTTGCTTTGCTGTTTTTAGCCCAGATTGGCTATGCTCAACGACGAATTTCTTTGTATGAGATGCGATATTATGTTGATAGAAGTTTTGCCATAGCTGAAAAAGAACTCAAGAACACGGGTTTTGTATTGGATGATGATGAAACGGATGACACTATTGGTGATTGGGGAATTGTAAAGCATTATATAGATGATACTGATACCAGACTTAGTCTTACTATAAACAAAAAACTTGGTCAAGTGAGGGCTGCAACAGTTTATTCAACAGATAAACTTCAGTATCAAAGAATGTTAAGCTATTTGGAATGGGGCAATTTTAAGAAAATCGTTGACCGGAAGAAAAATTCAGTTACACTTTCTGATAGGTTTGCCGATTTGTGGAAAGACGCCTCCACTAATTACAAAGTAATCATTAAGTACAAGGCTTCCGAAGATCAAGAGCCTTATGAAATTGAAATTTCAAAAGATATCACTTACACAAATCTTGAAAAATGATGAAATACCATTTTAAATACATTTTTATATTCATTAGTTTTTCTGTTTTTTCTAATACTATCAATGCACAAAACAGTGCCAATGCATTGAATATTTTGTCTAGAAAAATGGCGGATGTAAATGATGCCATATTAATCTACAAAACCAATGTTCGCACCTCCATTTCTGATCAGAAAATTACTTATCAAAACGGACAGGTTTTAATAACCTATACACTGAACAAAGAAACCTATTATGCCCAATTTCAGGCTGAAAACATTAGGCAGGCAACTAACTTTTCAGAAGCTATTTGTGCTCCTAATTCTCCAATTGGAATAATTAGATTGTATTTTGATAATCACTTAGTTAAATCTTGGAATACAACAAAAACCGGGGAGAATCCTATTTACAGGGATTATTTTGATTTTTATTTTTTACAAAAAGACACAGAAGCTTTTAAAATAATTGATAAACAAATTACGGAACTACAACCTACAAATAATCTAAATTATACAGATACAACATTGGATCATTTATACGGAAAGCATGTTAATACTGAATTTTGGGTGAAGGATAAAAATGCTTCTACCACTTATAACTTAGATGATATAGTTTACAACAATAATCAACTATTTATTTATTATAGAGAGGTTGTTGAAAGTATAAAGTCTACTTCTAAGAGAATGTATCTGATTGTGATTCCTTTGTCTAGTATGGAAAAAATTATACTTGACATGGAAACCAGTAAACCAGCCGGTATATACTTAGATTCAGATATTAAAGGACTTGAGCTTTATTGGTATATATCAAATGGAGACTTTTATTCCTACCTTAAAAATAAGGCCGAACAAATCCCTTTATTTTTAAAAATTGCAACACCGGGTGACAAGCAACATTTGCAAGACTTTTTAAATAGGATAATTAGAATTAATGGCGGAAAACAGACACTGAAAGCAAAAATCCTAGAATAATATTTAAACAGGTTTTAATGTTGGATTTGTTTTGTTAGATGATTAGTTGAAATTTGTTCCATGTTTGGACCACCGGTGTATTATACTGCAGATGAATCTGGTTTTAAGGGCCCCATGTTGGATACCCTTTTGGCCAATGGCTATTACCGTATGCAGCACCATGTATTCACCACCAACCATACCCAGTTTGATATTGACAGTTATATGATGCCCGTGTTTTGGCTTAGGCTGGAACTGGCCAAAGTGCAGGAATCCAAATCGGCTCAGAAGATTCGGAAAAAATGCAGCAAGCTACAAGTGATTGTAAAGCCGGCGGAGATCACTGATGAGATCAGACACCTGTATTCTCTCTATTGGGAGTTTGTTCCCTTTAGTACTTCGGAGCAATGCGATGACTATTTGCACGATGTTAACTTACCCAATCCCTTTGATTCTTGGATGATAGAACTGAGAGATCACGGACGTTTGGTGGCGGTAGGCTATTTTGACAAGGGCGATACTTCCATTGCGGGCATCCTCAATTTCTTTGACCCCGAATATCAGTCTTATAGTTTGGGCAAATACCTGATTCTTTGTAAAATGGATCACGCCAGGTCTCTTGGCTGCCGATTCTACTATACAGGTTATATCAGCACGGCCACAGAAAAATTTGACTACAAACTCTTTCCAGATATCAATGCCATTGAAGTCTTTCTTCCTCTAGAAAAGCATTGGGTGCCCTATACCCATTATGATAAGACCATGTTGGAGCAGTATTTTTTTAACGGCTTGGACTAGTTCATCGGCTGATTTTGTATCTTCCAAGTACAACCAGCTAACATGAAGCCAATCAGCACGCTTATTGCATTCTTCTTTTTGACCATCGGCGCGCAAGCGCAAACAAAAGCCTTTGTAGGTGGAACCCTGATTGATGGTTTTGGCGGCAAACCCATTTACAATAGTGTCATCATAGTAGAAAACCAGCGGATTAAAACGGTGGGTACTGTGGCAACAACGCCAATTCCAAAAGGAGCGGAAATTATTTCTACAGAAGGTATGAGTGTCTTGCCTGGGCTCTGGGATATGCACGTGCATTTGATGATCAATGGGCACAGTGATTATGACCATTGGGATAGTGCCTATATGAAAGATTTTGAGAAAGTGGTGATGCCGGCTTCGGCCCACCAGTTGCTGATGGCCGGGGTGACCAGCGCGCGTGACTTGGGCGGGCCGTTGGAGGCAAGCATTAATGTAAAAAAACGCATTGACAAGGGTGAATTGCCTGGGCCAACACTCTATGTGTCCGGACCCTTTATTCAACACAAACCATATCCGCATACAGAAGCTTATCGTTGGGGAGTGAATGGTGTGGAGGACGCAAAAGCAAAAGTGCGTAAACTTGCAGAAGCTGGTGTGAACGTGATTAAGTTGATAGACCAAGACGAAATGACTTTGGAAGAAGCACAGGCAGTAGTTGATGAAGCGCATAAATACAAATTACCTGTGGTGGGTCACTCACACAGACCCAATGAAATTAGGGTGGGCATGAAAATTGGTGTGGACTGTTTTGAGCACACGGGTTTGGCATCCGCACCAGAATATCCGGATGATATAATTCAGATGATCAAAGAGCGTACCGCACAAATGAGCAAGGGTCCCTTCTTTTGGACGCCTACTGTTGAAGGTTTGTACAATTATGAATACATCAGAGACAATCCAGAAAAATTGGATGATCCTTCTTGGCAACTAGACCTGCCAGACAATATTATCAAGGATATTAAAGAGTCATTGAAGTATCCTGGCAGGATGCCCTATTTTCAAATGACCCCTATTCGCCGCCCAACGCTGGAGAAGAAAGTAAATCAGTTGAAAAATGCAGGCGCCGTGTTGTTAATTGGAACTGATAGTGGGATCCCCATGAAATTCCATAGCCAGAGCACTTGGAATGAACTAGATGTATGGGTAAACAAATTTGGTTTTGACGCCATGTACGCTATCAAGGCTGCTACATATTGGCCTGCACTAGCCATGCGTGTAGACAAAGATTATGGCACTATTAGTGAAGGCAAGTATGCCGATATCATAGCTGTAAAAGGTGATGTCTTGCGATACATTGACCTCTTGCAAAAAGTAGATCTGGTGTACAAGCACGGTAAAAAAGTGAAGTAATGGACAATAGCGTAGTAGTTGTAACAGGCGCGGGTATTTCAGTAGACTCGGGCATTCAACCCTTCAGGGGAAAGAATGGGCTGTGGAATGAGAACCCAACTACCATGGCCACTTATGAAAAATTCAAAACCGATCCCGGACATTTTTTGTCTTGGTACTATCATAGATTTGTTAGCTGCCGCGATGCGCTTCCTAATGCTACCCATGAAATTCTAGCAGCCAATCAGATACGCGTGATTACTCAGAATGTAGACAACCTGCATATCAAAGCGGCACATTCAACTCAGCGATTAATTGAGATTCATGGAAACATCAATTTCAAAAGACGCATTCCAGCTTACTCAAAAGAAGAATTGGTTTTGGCAAATTGGGATTTTGTAAAAGAAGCGGAGGATCAAATTCCTGCACTATTTGAACTCTTTGAAATTGGTAAGAATGGAACCATTGATTTTGATAAATCCTATCGGCCACATATCCTGCTCTTTGATGAATATTATTCAGATCTCTATGAAACGGAAACAGCTATGGATTGGACTGCAGAAGCTGAGACCATCATCTTCATGGGCACTTCCAATTCAGTAGGGATAACCAATATGGTGTTGGAGTCAGCACTCAGGGGTGGCAAAGAAGTAATAGTGGTAGATCCTAATCCTGCTCCTTCTTTACGCTATCCAGGTATTCAAATTTTTGCAGAGTCTGCAATGGACTTTTCTAAAAGATATTTTTAGGTCAATGCACCAAGTCATACAACAAAACGGTTCTTGGATCAAGGGATACAAAAGCCGGTTTTGTTGCTGATGGAATTTTGAAATCAGCGGTCTTGGTATTTAATTGTTGTTTCACTAACTGTTGTTCAGCTATTCCGTTTTTCATAATGCCAAACTCTACAGGCACATCAAAAACAAATCCAGATGACTGATGCTGTTGCACATGAATCAAGATCTGTTTTGATGCTTCATCATAATCCCAGGTCCAACTCAATTTTAAATTATCGGGTTTGTTCAACCACTGATTAAAGAAGGGTTTCAAATTTTGGTTAGCAGCTTTTTCCATTTCTGCAATCAAATCATAGGTGGTAGCATTGGCATTAAAATACTTTTTATAATAAGCCTGTATGCCTTTTTTGAAATTTACTTCTCCTATTTTATCTCTGAGCATGTGCATGATCCAAGCACCTTTCTGATATGTAAGGCCACTGGTAACATCACCGGTTTCTGCAGAACGATTACTAACAATGCTAAACAGAGAATCTTTTTTGATATAATCGTAGACAGACTTTTTGGCGTTTTTAACACCGGCTAAATATTCATCGTGTCCATAAGCGTGTTCAATAAAAAGTAGTGTAAAAAAAGTAGTCAAACCCTCGCTAAGCCAAGCATCATCCCAAGTTGATTCTGTAACGGCATTTCCAAACCATTGGTGTGCAATCTCGTGAATTACTACATTTCTTAATCGTACTTCTTTTTTACCAGTGATTAATTTCTCTGCATAATAAATGGCAGAAGAAGTTTCCATACCACCACCAGAAACAGTAGACTGAACATTAGCTAGTTTTTCATAAGCAAAGGGTCCTACATAGTCACTGTAAAAAGCAAGTACTTGTTTGGTGGGTTCAGCAAAATCGGCAAAGCCAGCTTCGCGATCTTGCGGATAGACCCAGGTCTGAATGGCTTTTCCATTAAATTGATCCACCTGTTGTACGGCAAACTCTGCTACGCCCAAAACAAATAACCAGCAAGAAACAGGAACCGATTGTTTCCAGTGTGTGAGTTTGGTATTGTTGCCAAGTACAGACTCTTCCATTAATAAACCATTAGAAATCACTTGGTATTTTGATGGGGCTGTAACTATGAACTCGCTGGTGGCTTTGTCATAGGGATGATCAATAGAGGGTAACCAGTGTCTGGTTTTGTTGGGCCAGTTCTCACTAAAGAAAGTTCTATCTCCAAATTTGTTTGGAATGATCCTTAGCCCTTCTTCTGGGATACCCTTGTACTGAATTTCAAATGTGATCACAGTATCAGTTGTGGAGGGCTTAGCTAGTTGGATCATCAAGGAATCACCAACATGGGAATAATTCAATGTTTGATGATTAGAACTGATAGACTGCACCAACATGCCCTTACCCTTTCTTTGCTCAGTTTGGTTCATCAGATCTAACCGAAACTGTTTGATATTGCTTTTTTTAAATTGAATGCTAATAGAAGCCTTACCAATAATTTCATTGTTATTATCATTGACTGCTACTTCAAAACGATAGTGTAATACATCAATAGCATAATTACGCGGATAAGTATCAGCAAAACTTTTCTTGCTAAGGAAGCAAACAAAAAGCAATATCAAACAATATTTAGATCTCATAATTATAAGGATTGAACTTTTTTCAAATAATATCCTTTGTTATCAACCTGTGGAGGGGTTTTGCTAGTAATGGTAATCCCTTCTTTGTCAAGCATCATTTTAGAAACCCCGTCTGAGCTGGTAATTTCAAATGGTAATTTCATAAATGCATTATTTACCTTAATACTGTATTTCTGATAACCCACTTGTTTTACTACAATCTCTAATTGACTTGTTGTTCTGCAATAAAAATCAAAGAAGGGTTTTAGATTCATGCTAGACGCCTTACTAAACAATTGTTCTACATCGGTAGTAGTGACCATATTGTTATAAGTATATTGGGGGTCAGTTGCCAATTTTTTCAAGGTTGGGAAAAATACTTCGTCACCAACCACATATCTGAGGCTATGCATAAAGAAAGAACCCTTGGTATAAATGTCTGATTGAGCATAGGTTTCATCTTCACTCATTTCTTCACCCCCTACCATGGGTTTGATATATCTGATAGAGCGCTTATGACCATCAATAATTTTATCATACGCTTCTTGACCACCCAAATCATAGTGGATTAAGGCTTCTGCATAAGTTCCAATACCTTCTTGAATCCATTCATGCGCCCAGTCTTTATTGGTTACTTTATTAGCCCACCACTCGTGCGCATACTCGTGAAATAAATTAGCGTTATAATCACTCTCGCCAATTTTTGTATATTCAAATTTGTTTTGAAAAGTGATATTGGTTTGGTGTTCCATACCCGAGTTGGGTACTGCGCAAATACCAATTTTTTCTTTTGCCCAAGGGTATTCACCAAAGTATTTTTCCAAGACTTGACTATCACGTTTTTTTAGCGCAATGATTTTTTTTGCTTGAGCACTGTCTTCTGCTAGAATATAAAATTGAATAGGAACTTTGTTTCCATTGATGGTAGTATACTCATCAGTAGCCACATGAAACTTACCAATATTAAATACCATGGTATAAGTACTCATGGGATAAATAGTTTTCCAGTGATAGGTTTTCTTGCCCTTTGACTTGGTTACTTTTTGCAAAAGACCAGGGCCGCTTACCACCAAGGTATCGGGAACCGTAATCATCATATCAACCCCTTCATTAGGCTCGTCACTAGGATGATCCTTGGTTGGCATATAAATTCTGGCCCCTTCTTTTTGGCAATTGATAGCTACCCATGGATTCCCAGATCTGTCTTTGGTAAAAGTAAATCCACCAAACCACGGTGGCCTTACGGCGATGGGCGGTTCACCACCATACTCTACTTTCACCAATTGCTTGCCTTGTAAAAAAGGGCTTGCACCAGTGATATAAATCTTATGATCCTTGTGGTCAAATTTTACCGCTTTGTTATTGACACTCACTTTTTGAATTGTCAAGAGATTTACTAGATCCAATAAAATAGTATCCGTGTTTTTGGCAAGTAGCATTTCCACTTCAGCCGCACCCTGAATGGTTTTATTGGTCAAATCCACATTCAGGTTAATGGTATAATGCCGAATATCCATAATGGCCTGCAAGGGTTGTAACTTACCACCGGATGATAGACTGCTGATATCTCTATTCTGGGCTATAGCCATTGTTGTCAATAAACAAAAAACTAACAGGAGTGTATTTTTCATATTCGTGATTGTTTTTAAAACAGTGTCTCTATTTTTTTTTGATGTCATCCATTTTGGAAGTCTACTTGCTATTGCTTTATTTGAAATCTCATCTATATTCCTTTCTCTTAGTTTGGCGGATACATGTTGTTCTAAAAAGTCAAGGTGTTCTTGATTATAGGCCCAAAGTAAGTTATCACAACAATTACAAGTTAGCCAAAGGGGTAGATGAAAATAGGGGTCAATGGCTGCCCCAGTGATCATTAGTTTTCCTTTAATGGTCTTAGAGCTGGATTGATGGAAAATCACATCAGATTTTTCATTCAATGATTTGTTATATCCACAGCTGGTACAAACCATCCTGATATTGGCTTCATTAGACTTATTTGGTGTACTGCCCTCTGACTTTACAATTGCCTTTTCTCCACATGAAGGACAAACTACTAAAACAACCTTTGTAAAATCCGAAAGTTGTTTTTCGTAACCGCCTTGAATTCTTGATTGGGACATAAGCATTTTTTAAAACCCCTCTTGCGCTGGACAAACTTATAAAAGATGGCCAATTCGGTTTTATGTTTCAATGTAACTAGAAAAATTCATTTTTTAATCAGTAAATGCGCTTCAATCAATTTCTGCATTTCAAATTTTAAAAAGTCTAATTAGAATAATCATTGACTCCCCCTGCCTATCAAGATCTGTATTTCAGAATAAAAAAAGTCCAATTAGGATAATCATTGCCCCCCTTCCTATCAAGATCTACGTTTTAGATTTTTTAAACGAATTGGTTGCCCCTCTGATACTACCTTTTTCGTGTTTTTAAAATACCCCTGTTTTTATACTAGAACAAGTATAAAAACAGGGTCTCTATTTTATACTAGAACGTGTATAATGTGACAGGAGTTTGTGTCTGGTGCATGTACATTGTTGAATATATACTAGAATGAGGTAGCAAATTTGTTGATGGTGAGAAGAAGTGTTGAATTTATACTAGAACGTGTATAATGTGACAGGAGTTTGTGTCTGGTGCATGTACATTGTTGAATATATACTAGAACGAGTATAATGAGGGCGCAAATTTGTTGATGGTGAGAAGAAGTGTTGAATTTATACTAGAACGAGTATAATGTGACACGGGTCTTAGGGTGAAGAGTAGTGTTGAATTATACTAGAACGTGTATAAAATAGGACCCCCATATTTATACTAGAACGTGTATAAAAATCGACCTTTTTGAAAACCTCAAAAAACTAGTACGCTTCCCCTCCAAAACTCACTCACCCCAAACTCAATACAGGATTGACTTTCGGTATTGCTAAACTCTTTTTACTATCAAAAAAATCTAGTGTATTTACTTGTGGCTGCATTCCAGAAATGATAGTTTAGTGACTGAATTAATGATCATTATGGATTTGGTTGAATTTGTAAAATACAAGCGCAGATATTATGGTCATAAGCAACAGGATTTGGCAGATATGTCTGGTGTGGGTTTACACTTTATCAGAAATATGGAACAAGGGAAAAAGTCATTGCAATTGGACAAAGTGAATCAGGTCTTAGCTGTCTATAAAGCAGAAATGGCTCCCATTGCCATTCACTTGAATCAAGGGAGAACTACCAAAGGGCTACCCAAGAAGTTCAAAGACCTTCATCCCTGGACTTAGATGTAAATTTGGTTAAGGATGGGTTTTTGTGAGAGGTTGGGAGTTTGTAAAATTTGGTTGAGGATAGTTGAATTTCCATTGATGTTGCGTACAGCATTTTATTAGTAACTTGTCTTTCTTCACCAAGACAAGTACAATGAGAAAAAACGCTTTGGCCGCGCTTTGCATGAATGCATGGTGCATTGCTGCAATGAGCCTTTGTTTAAACCAAGTTGAAGCCCAACAAATAGGGGCAAAAAATTCAGGAATTAGTTCAGCAACAAGTTCAGGAACAATTTCAGGAATAAGTTCAGCAACAAGTTCCGGAATTAGTTCTAGAATCAATTCAGGAATTAGTTCTGTAACTAGTTCTAGAATCAGTACGGGCAAAGGTTCTGGTTTTAATTCCGCAGATCAAAATCCCTTTAGTAACCTCCGCTTCCGCTTTCTGGGTCCCGATGGAAATCGCGCTTGCGCAGTAGTGGGAGAACCAGGGAACCCCAATGTCTCTTATGTGGGTGCCGCATCGGGTGGGATCTTTAAGACCAGCAATGCTGGCGTGAGTTGGCAGCCTGTCTTTGACGATATGGACAATTCTGCCATTGGGGCTTTGGCCATTGCTGAATCCAATCCCAAACAGGTTTGGGCGGGTACGGGTGAGACCTTTATTATTAGACCGGCGCATCCCAATGGGAATGGGATTTACAAATCCACTGACGCTGGGAAGACTTGGAAGAATATGGGTCTCAAAAATACCGTGCGCATTAGCAAGGTCTTGGTGAGCCCCACGGATAGCAATACCGTGTATGTGGCTGCGTTGGGTCATACCAATGGTCCACAACAGGAAAGAGGTGTTTATAAAACCACGGATGGCGGGGTCAGTTGGAACCGCGTTTTATTTGTAGACGAAAACACCGGTTGCTCTGATATTTCTATTAACCCCAAAGACCCTAACAATTTAGTGGCTGCTATGTGGCAAGTGCAAATGAACACTTGGAACCTAAACAGTGGTGGCCCTGGTAGCGGTTTTTACAAAACCACGGACGGCGGTAAAACATGGAAACAAATGACCAATGGTTTACCCGGAGGTCCTAACAAGATCATTGGTAAAACCAGTATTGATATTGCTGCTAGTAACCCCAATACTATTTATGCCTTGGTAGAAGCCCAAGCACCTGGTTTGTATAAATCTACCGATGGTGGGGAGTCTTGGAAACTGATGTTGGAGAACCATTCTTTGGCGCAGCGCGGTCCCTATTATACCAGGGTGCGCGTCTCTTCTCAGGACGAGAACAAACTCTATACCATTAGTGTCACCATCATGGAATCCAAAGACGGTGGTAAAACCTTTAATGGAAATGGTAGTTATGCCCCAGGGGGCGATAACCATGAAATCTGGTTTGACCCCAAGGACGCCAATAGAATTATGGTAGCCCACGATGGTTGCATGAACATGACTTTCAATGGTGGTAAGAATTGGAAAAATGTAAACCTGCCCATTGCCCAAATGTATCATGTGGCTTTGGACGAGATGGTTCCTTACCATATTATGGGTAATAGACAGGATGGTTATTCTTATAGAACAGAAGCCATTAGCCGAACGGGTAGTATTCCTTTGAGTAGTTGGGAATCAGTGGGTGGTTGTGAAAGTGGTTTTGCGCAAGCGGATCCTTTTGACAATAAAATAATTTGGTCCGGTTGTTACGATGGCGGTTTGGATGTAACCGATACCCGCACGGGTCTATCGCACGATGTGCGTCCCTGGCCTCAGGCTGGTTATGGTGTGGCTCCCGCCGATATGAAATATCGTTGGCATTGGAATTTTCCCATGGCCCTTTCGCGCCACCAACGTGGTGCGGTTTATGTGGGTAGTCAGTACGTTCACAAAACCACGGATGGTGGTCATACCTGGAAAGTCATTAGTCCAGATTTGACTACCAATACAAAATCGCACCAGCAAAGTTCTGGCGGGATTGTCTCTGATAACCTGATGACTTTTGACGGATGTACTTTGTTTGCCATTGCCGAATCACCTATTAAAAAAGGGATGATTTGGGTGGGTTCCAATGACGGTCAAGTGCAACTAACAACCAATGATGGTGCTTCTTGGACCAACCTCACGGCCAACCTGAACCTGCCAGCTTGGGGAACCATTAGCAATATTGATCCTTCTAATTTTGACGCGGGTACGGCTTATGTGACCGTACACTATCAATTGCAGGGCGATTTTAAAGCTTACTTGTTTAAGACTGCTGACTACGGAAAACACTGGACCAATATTGGTCAGAAATTACCGGAGTCTAATAGTGGCTTTGTGCATTTTGTAAAAGAAGATCCGGCTCAGAAGGGGTTGATTTTTGTAGGTACTGACAACGCCTTGTATGTGAGTCCTGATGATGGTGGTCAGTGGTTGCAACTCAAGAACAACCTGCCACCATCGCCCGTGTACCACTTGGCTATTCAGAAAAATTTCAGGGACTTGGCTGTGGCTACTTATGGAAGAGGCTTTTATATCTTAGATGATATTACGCCAATTCGTGAATGGAGCAAACGCTTGGCTGCTAGTAAAACCAGTTTGTATCCATTGCGTCCGGCTTACAGATTTAATATGAAAGGCGCCAATCACGATGGTGGTGCTGCTGTTAGGGGTGAGAATCCTCCTTATGGTGCTAGCATCAATTATTTCTTGGCCGATACTTTACAAACTGCACCAAAGGTTTTTGTTTTGGGCCCTTTGGGCGATACCATTAAAACCATCAAGGGCAGCAATCTCAAAGGGGTGAATCGTGTTTGGTGGGATCTGGCGCACGAAGAATTGAAAATGCCATCGTTGAAAACCAAACCCAAGGGTAAGGATTTTGTAAAATTAGATGCTACTGGTAGCAGGTTAATGTATGTGCCAGATCTGGATATTGGTCCTGGTATGGAGCCCATTCGTGTTCCTGTTGGTACTTATCAGGTTTTGCTGAAAACCGATGCCGGTGTTGAGAAACAAATGCTGCAAGTGCTGCAGGATCCTAACGCCGGCTCCACCAAGGAAGCCATTGCCGCTCAGTATGCATTGGGTAAGGATCTGCGTGCTAGCATCAAAGCCTGTTTTGACTTGATTGCTGAAATGGAGATGAAACGCGCTGCTTTGTTGAAAGAGAACTCTGCTAAGTCCTTGGCTTTGGAGCAACAGGTATATGCTTTGGAGTCTAAATTATTTGATACGCATCAAACCGGTGCTCGTTGGGATGAATTCCGCAATCCTATTCAAATTACAGAAAGACTTTTGGCCATTTCTAAAGAGTCTCAGACCAATGGAGCGGACTTTGCGCCTACTACCCAACAATTACAGATGACCAAAAACCTTAAAGACCAGTTTAAAGCGGTACTCACCGATTATCAGCAGCTAAAGAAGGATTTGCCTTAAATGTTGTAGGCTTTAATAGTTATATTAGTGAACCTAAAAATTGCTTGCAATGTCTAATAAATCCCGCAGGTCATTCCTGAAGAATGCCGCCCTGCTTTCTACAGCCACTGCTTTTCCAGCTATTTGGAACAATGGCTTTGCCAATCGCGCCAGCGGAAAAGTAAACCTTGCCTGTATTGGTATTGGTAACCAAGGTGGCTCCGATGTTAAGTCTTTTGCCAAAACAGGGTTGGCCAATTTTGTGGCTTTCTGTGATACCGATATGGGTGGTCCTCAAACTCAGGAAATTTTGAAATTGTACCCTGACGTTCCACGCTTTCAAGATTTTAGAACCATGTTTGAAAAAATGGGCTCTCAAATTGAAGCTGTTGCCATTGGTGTTCCAGATCATTCGCATTTTGCCATTACCATGATGGCGCTTTCTTTAGATAAACACGTGTTTGTTGAAAAACCTATGGCCCGCACTTTCAATGAAGTGGAGTTGATGATGAAAGCTGCCAAGAAACATTCCAAAGTGGTCACCCAAATGGGTAACCAAGGTCACTCCGATGGCAACTATTTTCAGTTCAAAGCCTGGACCGAAGCGGGAATTATCAAAGACGTAACCGCTATTACCGCGCACATGAATAATGCACGTAGATGGCATGGTTGGGATACCAATATTAAAAAACTGCCTGCAGCTGAAGCCATTCCTGCTACCCTTGACTGGAATACTTGGCATGGCGTAACGCAAATGCATGACTATAACCATGACTATATTAATGGTCAATGGCGCTGCTGGTATGATTTTGGAATGGGTGCCTTGGGCGATTGGGGTGCGCATATTATTGATACCGCTCACCAGTTTCTTGAACTTGGTTTGCCAACCGAGATCAGCATGCTCAAAGCAACAGGTCACAATTCTTTCTTCTATCCAACTTCCTCTACCATAAAGTTTCACTTTCCAGAGCGCGCTAAAATGCCGGCCTGTGACATCACTTGGTATGACGGTGTTGACAACCAACCGCCACTTCCGGCCGGTTACACCAACACCCAATTGGACGCCAATATTCCTCCGGCCGGCAACGCCAAAGTGCAGTCTGCCAGACTAAACCCTGGAAAGATTATCTATGGTAAGGACCTAACTTTCAAAGGTGGTTCTCATGGAACTACACTCTCTATTATACCAGAAGAGAAAGCAAAAGAAATGGCTGGCCGTTTGCCAGTTGTGCCTGAGAGCCCTAGTAACCACTATGCTAATTTCTTAAAAGCCTGCATGGGTCAGGAAGAAACCCGTTCTCCTTTCCATATTGCTGGTCCATTGAGTCAGGTATTCTGCTTAGGCGTGTTGGCGCAGCATTTGAATACCACGCTGAAATTTGATAGAAAGACCAAACAGATTACCAATAATAAAATGGCCAATGAAATGTTGGTGGGGCTTCCTCCAAGAAAAGGTTGGGAGCAGTATTATAAGATTTAGTAGGAAAGAAATATCGGCTCCGCCTCATCGGTTAAGAGCCCACTGAGTAATGGATTACGAAGCACGTCTTTGTAATCCATTTTTTTTCCATCAACCTTTACCGTTCTTTTGATGAGTCTGATGCCATGACTATAATCCACGTACCAGTTCACATGGCCAGCATACAAAGGTTGTATGGCTTTGCCGTTCAAGAGATGCCACCCATAAATAGCTACCCTATTCTGTTTTGGGTGTTGACTCACCATATTACTAATGACTATGTCTTTTTTGATACCAGCAATCAATCCCTTTCTTCCCTGTCTTTGCCCTTCAATGATCAAGTGGTGCTGCCACATGGTCACGCTGCTATCTCTAAAAGCATACATGGGAACCGGTGCAAGCTTGACCTTGCTTTGTTCATAAATTTCGTTGACCATTTTTCTGGTTGGTAGAAAACAATGGAGACTATCGGCAATAGCTTGAGCGGCCATGGGCGTCAAAGGAACGCGGGCCCAGTCTTCATTAGTGCCAATGCTTAGATAGTCTGGGGCCACTTCATACTCAATACGATGATCCTGCTTCAAACTATCTGTAAAACTACTCTTGATCCTGACAAAGCCTTTGTAAAAATCAGGAACATCGCCCTGCAAAAAAAGCGCTGTGGCTAGAGAGTCTCTTTGTTTCCAATTGTAGCTAATGGCTTGCTGGTAAAAACCCGATCCGGTGATGCGTGTTTGGGCGGACCCAGCCCCTCCCCAGCCTGCCGGCTCGGTAGGTGAACTCCAATGCTTTACCAACAACTTGTTACTGGCACAAGAGCATAGCAGTAAGAGTAAGCAGAGTTTGTACATATTTAAAAATAACGGAAAATGTTACTTATCAACAATAATGTAAACATATCGTCTACAAATAATACTATTTCGTCTACTTTCTGTACTTGAATGGTCGATTAGACCTTGCAAAGTCTCCACATTGGTGCTATTTTCCTTGCTTGTAACCCCTAACAGCACTCTATGAGATCAGTTCTACGTAAGTATTACCTACTATTGGTATGTACCATTTCGCTTTTTTCTGCGAACAATTCCCTTCAGGCTCAGAATGTTTTGGATCAAGCTGGTTTAACATCGGCCACGCCGGCTGCTGCAGCATACTCCACCAGAAAACTGAGTAGCTCCTACACAGGAGCAGCGGTTAGAATCAGGAGACAATCTGATAATGCAGTGGCTGATTTGGCTTTTGATGTGAATGGTAACATTAGTGCTAATAGTCTAGCAACATTTGTCTCTGGTGGAACCGGTTCGGTATCAGTTGGCAGTTTTGCTGCAGCTACCAATGCATTTGTAAGTATTTGGTATGACCAGTCTGGTAATGGGCGTAACGCTACTCAAACAACCGCTGCTAATCAACCATTATTGGTTTCTAACGGGGTTGTAGTAACTAGTTCTGTTTTAAATAGCAAAGCCACTTTGAGCTTTAATGGGTCAAGTCAATTTATGGATCTTCCCATGTCTTCTTCTATTATCAATGCAGCAGGTACTATTGCTGCTGTACAAGTACAACCCGTATTACAATCTGGTTTTAATGCAGTTGTTGCTTGGTCTTTGTCAGGAGGTACACAAGGACCAGGTTTTGGTCCTTTGAATAGTCCTGGTGCTTTTGGTTTATATACTACTTGGGGTCCTAATAATATTACACTTGGACCAGTTGCCATCAACCAAGCTTATGTACTTAACGCTACTTGGTCTGGAAATGGAAGTGCTGTTGTTCAATCTAGAAATGGAACTATTGTTAATGGTTCATTAGGAGCTTCCTTTAACTATACTGGTAACGCATTGATTGGTAGGGATGTAGGTGCATTCTATAATGGTAATTTGGCTGAACTAATTGTTTCCAATACAACCATCACAGCAGGAAATAGAACTGCTATGGAAACCAATCAAAACAATGCATATACCAATGCCGGTGCATTAAATTTTGATGGCAGTAATGATTATGTAAATCTTGGAAACATTTTGAGTGCATCTTATACCAAGGAAGCATGGGTTAACATTAGCAATGCTGCTGCTGTAAATAACTTTATTTCTGGGGGCGCTGTCAGTAAACACGCATTCTGGGCACCAAGTGCTTATGGAAATAAGTTGAGTGCTGGGCATAATGAAATATGGAACCAAGTACAAGACCCTACAGCTTTAGTAGCTGGTCAATGGTACCATGTTGCAGTTACCTATGATGCTCCAACCACCACCATGAAACTATATAAGAATGGTGTTTTGGTATCAACCAACAATGCTGTACCTGCTTTGGGCGGCGGAAATTTGGTTTTGTTGGGTGCATATGATCCCAACCTTAATTTATTTAGCGGCTCTCTTGATGAAGCTAGAATTTGGTCTAGGGTACTTTGCCAAACCGAAATTCAAAACAATATGAATGCCATGTTAGGCGGTACTCAAACCGGCTTAACAGCTTATTATAAATTCAATCAAGGTATTACAGGTGCTAACAATAGCGCCATCACAACCGTTACAGACGCTAGTGGTAACAATAACAATGGAACCATGGTTGGTTTCAACAATACAGGCGCCACATCAAACTGGGTTGCTGGATTATTATCGCCAACGGCATTGAGCCCTGTATATAATACTCCAGTCAATGTAATTTCTGGTGCAAGTAGCGTTTGTGTAAATGGAACAACAACCTTAACAAACACTAGCACTGGTTCTTGGTCTAGTAGTAATACAGCAGTAGCAACCGTTAACGCATCTGGTTTAGTAACTGGTGTTTCAGCGGGAACTACTGTAATCACTTTTACCGGTATTTGTAGCGGCGTAAAAACATTGAACTTTACAGTAAATGCTTTACCAATAGTTACAGCTTCTAGCAACACTCCTGTAAATGCTGGAACAAATATTAATTTAACTGCATCTGGGGCAACCACCTATTCATGGACTGGACCCAATGCATTTGTATCAACTACACAAAATCCAACTATTGCAAATGCACAATTGGTAAATGCAGGAGTTTATTCGGTAACTGGAACAACTAATGGTTGTACTGGCACTGCAACTGCAACTGTAGTAGTGAATGCATTGCCTGCAACTGCTTTGGCATTGGATGGTGCAAATGATTATGTGAAAGTAAAAGACACCGCTAGTTTGGATTTTGCTGCCAATGATTTTACCGTAGAAACTTGGACCCTGAAACAAGCTAATACAGTTAGTTATAGTAATAGTGGTTTGGTTGGTAAATGGAATACTGGGGGTGTATTGGGAACAAACGAATGGATTTTAAATAATACAGCTGCAGGCATGGATAACAAACCTGCATTTTGGATTGAATCCGGAAATACCATTCATCAATTGAATGGCAATACTGTGATGAATTTAAATCAGTGGTATCATTTAGCAGTTGTTCGTAAAGGAACATTATTAAGCATGTATATAAATGGCGTTTTAGATGCTAGTATTTCTATTCCAGTTGGAACAGTATTAAATAATGTTGGTAGAGATTTGCTAATTGGGGCTTATTCACTCAATGCTGGTAATCCTACTATTTTCTCAAGTGCCAAGCTTGATGAATTACGTATTTGGAACAGAGCGCTTTGTTTGAGTGAAATCAACAACAATCGCAATGGAGAACTAACAGGTACACAAAATGGCTTAGTTGCTTATTATAAATTTAATCAAGGATTTATTGGTGGAAACAACGTTGGCATTACAACGCTAACAGATGCTAGCGGAAATAATAACAATGGAACATTGTTCAACCTTGCAAGTACCGCTACAGGCAATTGGGTTGCTGGAAATGTTACTGGCAATAGCCCAACATTTGTTCCTACAACAGCTCCAATTACTGGAACAGCAACTGCTTGTGTTGGCGCAACTAGTACTCTTGCAAATATTAATCCAGGTACTTGGTCAAGTAGCAATAGTTCAGTAGCAACTGTAAATGCGTCTGGCCTAGTAACTGCAATTGCAGAAGGAACTACTACCATTACATTTACTAATGCTTGTGCTGGTGTTTCTACAATAAGCTTTACAGTAAAAGCCCTTCCTAAACCAACTATTCAAAACGTTGGTCCTTTAACTTTCTGTGAAGGTGGATCAGTTAACTTAACTGCCCAATATGGTGGTAATGCACTAAGTTTTAATGGAACTAATAGGGTAACTGTAAATAATACACCAACTATTCCTGTTGGCAATAGTACCTATACCATGGAAGCATGGATCAAACCTAATAATGTAACAGGAGTCAATGGATTAATTGGATGGGGATCTTGGGGTAGTACCAATCAAGTAAATGCTTTACGTTTCAATGGTCCAACTACCCTCATCAATTATTGGTGGGCCAATGATTTGTATGTAACTATTCCAAATGTATTGGATGGCAAATGGCACCATGTGGCTGCCACTTATAATGGTACAACAAGGGCCATTTATTTTGATGGTGTTTTAATGGGTTCTGATCAACCTAGTGGTCATAATGTTAGTTCAGGAACACCTTTATATATTGCCGAAACATATCCTGCTGGAAATGAATATTTCAATGGCAGCATGGATGAAGTTCGTATTTGGAACACAGGTAAAACTCAAGCACAAATTCAAGCAAGCATGAATGAAACTGTACCAGTAAATAGTACAGGCTTGGTTGCTTATTATAAATTAGATGAGATAAGTGGATTAACTACTGCTGATGCTACTGGTAATGGCAACAATGGTTCACTAACTGGTAGTCCTGTTTGGATGGTACCATCTACTTCTATCTTGGGTGGAAGTATTCAATCAGTACTTTGGAATCCAGGCGGAGCAACTACTAATAATATTTCTGTCAATAGTGCTGGAAGTTATACCGCTACTGTAACGGATAACAATGGTTGTACAGCAACAACGGCCCCTGTAGAAGTAACCGTGAATCCAAAACCAACCGCCAGCATTTCAACGGCTAGTCCTTTGACAGTTTGTTTAGGGGGTGCGGTATTATTAGACGCTAGCACCAATGCTAGCAATGCAACTTACCAATGGTTTAGAAATGGGGTAGCAATTCCTACTGCTACCAATGCCAGCTTTAATGCAATTGTATCAGGATCATATACAGTGGTGGTTGCAAATGCCAATGGTTGTGTGTCAAATACATCAAATGCATTAGTTGTAACCATTGAAGATATTATCAAACCGTTTTTCAGTTCGGGAGGAACTGTCACTTCAGCAACCAATGCACAGGGTCAGGTTTTGGCTACTAGTGCATTGGGAGCAGTAGTAACCTACAACGCGCCAGTTGGAGCAGACAACTGTTCAGTTGTTTCTAATGTATTAACCGCTGGCTTTGCAAGTGGTTCCATATTCCCAATAGGTACCACTACTGTTACATATACTGTTACAGATGGCGCAGGATTAACAGAAATTTCCAGCTTTGACGTAGTGGTGGTTGGCCAGGCACCAAGCTTGATTGCACCATCGAATATTACAGTTAACAATGATGAAGGTCAATGTGGTGCAACAGTGAGTTTTGCTGCAACAGGATCTGTTGGTGTTCCAGCTGCAACCATAACCTATACAGAAGATGGTCAGCCAGTTGTTTCTGGTCAGAGCTTCTCTGTTGGAGTACATACCATTACTGCTACTGCAACCAATGCAGTGGGTAGTTCTAGTGTGAACTTTACTATTAATGTAATAGATAATCAAGCTCCATTAATCACTGCCCCAGCAAATATTAGTGTCATAGCTACTAGTTCACAAGGTGCGGTTGTGAACTATGTTGCACCTGTAGGTACAGACAACTGTTCAGCAACAACAGTAATGACAGCTGGTTATACAAGTGGATCAGTATTCCCAATTGGAGTAACTACAGTCACTTACAAAGTAACAGACGCATCAGGTAATACGGATAGTGCAAGCTTTACAGTAACGGTGAGTGGATTAGCGCCTGTGATTGTAGCTCCTGCAAATCTTAACTTAGGTGCATTCCCCAATTGTTCAGCGGTAGCTAATTTTGCTACAACTGAAACAACAGGTATTCCTGCATCTACCATTACTTATACAGAGAACGGCTTACCAATAGTATCTGGAGCTACTCTTTCAGTAGGTGTTCATACTATTACCGCTACTGCTACCAATGCGGTAGGATCTTCTTCTGCAACATTTACAATAAGAGTATTAGATACAACAGCACCACAGTTTATTGGTCTTAATAATCCTGTGGTGAATACTGATGAAAATGCATGTTCTGCTATTGTAAATATTGCAACTCCAAACGTAATAGATAATTGTACTGTTATAAGCATAGTAAGAACAAGAAGTGATCAACTTCCATTATCGGCAGCATATCCTCTAGGTGTTACTACTATTAATTGGTCAGCTAGAGATGCTTCTAATAATACAACATACATTAGACAAACCATTACCGTTGTAGATAACCAAGCTCCAACAATTACTTGTCCAAGCAATGTGGTTGTTAATGCAACAAGCGTTGCAGGAGCCATAGTAAACTATGCAGCACCAGTAGGCACAGATAATTGCTCAGCTACAACAGCCATGACTGCAGGTTTTGCAAGTGGTTCAACCTTCCCAATAGGAGTAACTACTGTCACTTATAAAGTAACAGATGCATCAGGCAATAGTGCAGAGTGCAGTTTTACTGTAACGGTGAATGCAGTAGCCCCTGTGGTAGTTGTTCCTGCTAACATTACAGTTAATGTTATTCCAAATACCTGTGGTGCGGCGGTAAGTTTTGCTGCAACAGAAGCAACTGCAATACCAGCTTCAACTATTACTTATACTGAAAATGGACAACCAGTTGTTTCTGGTGCAACATTTGCAAAAGGTGTTCATACCATTACGGCTACTGCTACTAATGCAGTTGGAAGTTCAAGTGCCAGCTTCACCATTACGGTTGTAGACAATCAAGCACCTGTTCCAAATGTTTTGGTTTTGCCTGATATAATAGCTGAGTGTTCGGTTAACAACGTTTCAAAACCAATAGCAACTGATAATTGCTCAGGGCAAATAATCGCAACAACTACAAGTCCGCTTTCTTATAATAGTCAAGGAACTTATACTATTACATGGAAATACACTGACGGGGCTGGAAATAGTAGTAATCAAACACAAAAAGTAATTATTAAAGATACTACAGCACCTACAGTGATATGCCCTGCACCGATAGTTGTAACGGCAGCATCTAACCAGTGTGGCGCAGTAGTAAACTTTGCTCAACCTGTTGTTACTGATAATTGTTCATCGGGCAATACGGGTGTTCATACTTTAGAAAGATCCACGCAGTTCTTTGATTATGCAAACAATGTAATGGAGAACCAAAGCAGTCCAGGATTACCTATGTCATTCTTCCCAACTGATGGTCAGAAAATGGCGGTATTCTTAGTGAACGGAAGTTCTACACATTATATGTACCAAAATATCACGCTGCCTTCAAGTGGTCCAATTACTTTAGGTTTTGATATGAAGTACACAAACCATAATCCAGGTGGCTTCAGTACCAGTCAATTTATTGCGGTTGAACTTAGGAACCCAGTAAACAATGCCATTATTGCAACCTTGTTTAAAACCAATCCTGGTGCTTTGGCTTCAACTGCTATGACGCATTATAGCTATGATTTATCTGCTTATGCGGGCCAGCAAGTTCGATTACAAATGATTGATGCAACCATCAATAACTTTTATTTGGATGTACAACTTGACAATATTACCCTGCCAGGTAGTAATCTTGTCAACGGAAGTTTTGAAACTGGAAATTATTCCGGTTGGACAGTTGGTAGTGGAACTGCAAGCTATGGAACATTTGGAATAGGTAGTGGTCCGGGTGTTTCAATTGTACAAAAAGCAGGACTACCATCAGGATCTACTTTCCCGATTGGAACAACCACCAATACATTTGAAGTAACAGATCTTGCAGGAAATAAAACCACATGCAGTTTTGACGTTACAGTAAATGCACCAGAAATTAGCATCAGCGGTAACGGAACCAACATTGTAAATGGCGATATTTCTCCATCAATAGCGGATAATACTAATTTGGGAAATACAATTCCTAATAATAGTATCAGCAAAACCTTTGTAATTACCAATAGCGGCACTTCTGCACTAGTTGTTTCATCAATCAATTTGAATAATAGCGCATTTACCAGAAGTGGTATTGTATTACCTGTTACAATACAGCCAGGACAAACAGCCAGCTTTATTGTAAGTTTTGCATCTACAACACTTGGTGTAAAGACTTCAACAGTTACTATTAATAGCAATGATTGTAATGAATCTGTCTATCAATTTGTAGTTAATGCAGAAGTAACATGTACCAACCCGGTTTTTGTCAATACCAATCAAAGCGTACAGGCATTTTCTACGGAACTCACTTGTAATGCAATTGTAAATTATCCATTAGCAATTACGGGTATACCACAACCTTCATTGAGTTATACTTTTAGTGGGGCAACAGTTGGAAGTGGAATTGGAACAGGTAGTGGTCAAACATTCAATGTAGGAACTACCCATGTGATTGTTACTGCAATTAACCAATGTAAAACTGTCATTCATGAATTTGATGTAATTGTAACTGATCAAATACTTCCAAAAGCAATTACTCAGAATTTGACAATTACCTTAAATGAGACAGGTCAAGCTAGTATCAGTGCTTCTCAGATTAATGCCGGTAGCACTGACAACTGTGGTATTGCAAGTGTTGTTATCAGCAAAGAGAACTTTGACTGCAGCAACCTTGGAACAAATACTGTAACCTTAACAGTAACGGATATTCATGGTAATGTTTCAACAGCACAAGCAACTGTAACAGTTATAGACAATCAGGTTCCAGTGATTACATCACCAGCAAACATTAGTGTCATAGCTACCAGCGCTGCTGGCGCGATGGTTACTTATGTTGCTCCGGTTGGTACTGACAACTGCGCAGTAACCACAGTGATGACTGCAGGTTTAGCAAGTGGATCAACCTTCCCGATTGGAACTACCACGGTTACTTATACAGCAACTGACGCTTCAGGTAATACGGCTAGCAGCAGCTTCACAGTAACTGTTGTTGGTGTAGCGCCAGTGATTGTGGTGCCAGAGAATATTTTACAGAACAATGATGCGGGTCAGTGTGGTGCATCTGTAAGCTTTGCGGCCACAGAGACTACAGCTATCCCAGCGTCTACGATAGTGTATACAGAAAATGAGCAGGTGATTGTATCTGGTCACTACTTTAGTGTGGGTACGCATACTATCACAGCTACTGCAACCAATGCAGTGGGTAGTTCAAGTGGTACATTCACTATTACTATATTAGATACTGTAGCACCAAGCTTAACGGTACCTGCTAATATTAGTGTGTTCACGGACAACAATGTATGTGGAGCGGCAGTAAGCTTTGCAGCCACGGCCACGGATAACTGTAGCCCTGCAAGCATAAGCTATAACCATAACCCAGGTACGGTATTCCCTGTGGGTATCACTACAGTAACAGTAACAGCTACTGATCCAAGTGGTAATGCAACTGTTCAAACCTTTACAGTAAGTGTTACAGACAAACAAGCGCCAGTTGCTTTAGCCAAGAACATTACAGTAGGTTTGAGTGCGGTAGGCGGAACAGTAAGTATAACGGCAGCGGATGTAAACAATGGCAGCAGTGATGCCTGCGGTATTGCAAGCATGACGGTGATGCCAGCGAGCTTTAGCTGTGCCAATGTGGGTGATAACATGGTTACTTTAACAGTAACGGATGTAAACGGTAACGTAAGCACAACTACGGCTATAGTAACAGTGGTAGATGACAAGGGTCCAGTACCAACAGCGGTATTGCCGGTGATCAGCGGACAGTGTTCCGTTAAACTGGAACTAGTGTCTAGGATCCACCAAGATGGAGACGGCTGTAATAGCAATGACAGAGAGAGATATCATAGAAACACCAAGGGCAAGGGCCATGATAAAGACAGAGATGGTAGAGACGACCATGATGGAGATGATGACGACGATGATGATCATGAGAACAATGGTGCTATTAAAATTATTGCTCCTACAGCTATGGATAACTGTAGCGGACTCATCAAAGGCACTACTACTGATCCATTGGTGTACAATAACCAGGGAACTTATATTATCCATTGGAAGTTTGTGGATGCAAGAGGCAATGTGACTATCCAAGAACAGACAGTGATAGTAAAAGATACACAAGCCCCAAGACCTAAGTATGCTAGCCTACCTACTATTACTGGTCAGTGCAGTGTGAGCCTAGTGAACACAAACAGCAATGATGATGATGGTGACCATGAGGGTAGAAGAGATGATGATGACCATGATGGAGATGATGACCACGACCGTTACAATGAGCATCAAATGGGCGCACCATGGGCTAAGGATAATTGCTCAGGTTGGGTTAGAGGAACCACAACGGATCCATTGACCTACAGTGTACAAGGCACTTATATTATCCATTGGACTTATAATGATGGTCATGGCAATATCAGCACGCAGAACCAAACGGTGATAGTAAAAGATATTACCAAGCCTAAGATTAAGGCACCAAATGATAAGACAGTGACTTGTGGTAGCAACACGGCCCCAGCAGTGATGGGTATGGCAACAGCTACAGACAACTGCAGTGTACCAGTGATTACTTACACAGACGTGAATAGCGGTAACCAGATAGTAAGAACCTGGAAGGCAACAGACGCAGCAGGTAATAGTAGCACAGCGGTACAGACCATCAAGTTGAGCACAGCGTTTAGCGGATCAGTAGTATCTGTACCAACCAGCAATGTGTACACAGGTGGAGAAGCAAACAACCTGTACTTAGGCTACGGTGCACAAGGCACAGCGCTAACAGTAACAGGCTTACCAAGCAGCGGCGCACCATACACCTATAGCTGGACTGGTGTAGCAACCAACAGGTTGAGTGCTACTAATACAGGAGCACCGGTGTTCAGCCCAATAGCAGGTGGTGTGTATACGTTCACCGTGACCATGACCAATAAGAATGGTTGCAGCAATACGGCCAGCATTAGTATCTGTGTAACGGATATTAGGGTACCGGGTAGCAATGGCGCACTAGTGTATGTATGTCACAAGGGATCAGGTAAGACAGGCGGTACTAAGACCTTACAGGTACCGGTAGCACAGGTAGCTAGTCATATCCAAAGCAATACCTGCGGCGGTAAGAATGACAGACTGGGCAGCTGTGATCAGAACCCATGCAACAGTGGAAATGACAGAAGCGAGGTTGATCCTAAGCAACTGGAAGAACCAATAGAGGTGAAACCGGATGTGAAGACAGCAGCAGCCCCTGTGGTAGAAGAGTTGAAAGTGGTAGTGATGCCAAACCCAACTACTACCTACTTCACTATCAGACTGGAGAGCAAGGACAAAGCACCAGTGAACCTGAGGGTGATGGATGGCAGCGGCAGGGTGATAGATGCTAAGCAGAAGATGGAACCAAATAGCAGCTTCCAAATGGGACATGGCTATAGCAGTGGAACCTACTATGCAGAGTTCATCCAAGGCAACAAACGCAAAGTGATCCAACTGATCAAAGGAAGAGGATAGACCAACCTAAGTATAGTACATAGACTACAAGAAGGGGACCCCCGGCAGCAATGCCGGGGTTTCTTGTTTTAAGCAATATCGGCGCAGCCAATAAAAAGAAATTCAGTTGAAATTGGCCAAATAAAAAGTCCCGCCTTTGGTAAGCGGGACTTGCAGTTGGTATTGGTCGAATTATTTGGTACTTAAATAGACAGTCTTTTGTCAATTTCGCTGCAAAGAGCGCTAAATATTTCTTCTACACTTCCTTCTCCCTTGATATTCACCACTTTATCAAACTTGCTATAGTAGTTGGCAACCACGGTTGTCTTGGTTTGATACTCAACAATTCTGTTCTTGATAATAGACTCATTGGTATCATCGCTACGGCCACTGGTTAGGCCACGGTTTAGCAAACGCTTGGTCAACTCTTCGTTGCTTACTTCCAAAGCCAGCACTACACCAATCTCCGTGTTTTTTTCAGCCAATAAAGCATCTAAAGACACTGATTGAGCTTCTGTACGGGGAAAACCGTCAAACAAGAAACCCTTGGCTTGGGGATTGTTTTCCAAAGCGGACTTAATCATGCCAACCACTACCGCATCGGGTACCAATTGACCATTGTCCATGAGTTTTTTTGCCTCCAGACCCAATTCAGTAGCCTGGGCTATTTCTCTGCGCAAGATATCGCCAGTGGAGAGGTGAACCAAACCGTAAGCGGCTATCAGTTTTTCGCTTTGGGTGCCTTTACCGGAACCGGGAGGGCCAAACAGGATAATATTAAACATGTACTTGCTAACCTTAAATGAGTAGCAAATATAAGGCTAAGGCTTTATAAAACATTTAACAGTCTACCAATTCACTTAAAAATTCTCCATTCACCAAACATTAACAGCTGTTAGTTGTAAGTATTAAAACCATCGCGCGTCTCTATGCGTATATTCATTGTATCAAATAATCAAACTTATGATCAGGATTTTTGTACTGCTCTTGGCAAGCCTTAGTTTGCAAAGTTGCTTTTCTCAGAACACGAACAATAAAACAACCATGGACAACAAAAAGAACCCCGCTTATTCAAGAACCGATAACAGTAAAGTGGTACTGAAAGAAGACGAATGGAAAAACATTCTCTCACCGGAAGTGTATTATATTTCTCGTCAGAAAGGAACCGAAAGACCTTATACCAGCAAGTTTGAAAACTTTAAAGAAATAGGTACTTATTATTGTGGCGCTTGCGGTAATCCTTTATTTAAGAGCGATACAAAATTTGACGCTGGTTGCGGATGGCCTAGTTTCTACGAACCCATTAGCAAGAGCTCCATTATTTACTTGCCAGATAATACCCTTGGCATGAAAAGAACAGAAGTAGAATGTGGCCGTTGCAAAGGACATTTAGGACATGTCTTTGACGATGGTCCTCCTCCAACAGGATTGCGTTATTGCATCAATGGCGTTGTGCTTGATTTTGAAAAAGCGCAAGCGGCTGAGAAAAAATATGATGATGAAAAGTCAAAAGTAAAAAGTCAAAATTCAAAAGGTTAGGTAGTGAATAAGTCAAAATCCCAAAGGGAAATTCAATAATAAAAGACTAGAAAACAGGAAAATTTAAAATAAACAACCAAAAAATGATTCTACGGAATCATTTTTTTAATAGCTTTGTTAACCATTTGGTTAATTTATGGCAAAAAGTAAAAAAGATAATAATACAGAACAACAGATTTTAAATGCTGCTAGGCAGGTTTTTTTAGAAAAAGGACTTTCGGGGGCAAGAATGCAAGATATTGCGGATAAGGCAGAGATCAATAAAGCCATGTTGCACTATTATTTTAAAAATAAGGAATTACTTTTTGAAACAATTTTTCAAGAAACCGCAGGTAAACTTTTTCCGCATTTTGATAAATTGATGGACTCTGACCTAAACTTCTTTGATAAGATTAGATCTATTGTATCAAGTTATATTGAAATGGTTTCCCAAAACCCTTATTTACCCTTATTTGTAATAAGTGAGTTGAACAAAAACCCAGAAATAGGCTTGAAGCATTTTTTTGAAAAACAAAGACCAGGGTTTGTTAAAAAATTTAAAGAATCAATAGAAGAAAGTATCAATTCAGGTCTGATTCTACCCATCAATCCAATTCATCTAATTATCAATATGTTTTCAATGTGTGCGTTCCCTTTTATGGCCAAACCCATGCTAAAAATTATCACAGGAATAGAAGAAGAGCAGTTTAACATACTAATGGAACAGCGAAAAGTATTGGTAGCTGAGTTTATCATTAATTCAATCAAAAAATAATTTTTTTATGCGTAAATTAACCAAATGGTTAACGATTAGTGCAAGCTTATTTTTGATGCTAATCGGGACTATTGAATTGCCTGCTCAATCTGTCATTTCAAAACTCAATTTGGAACAGGCTTACCAACTAGCTAGATCTAATTATCCCCTCATAAAACAGAAAGACTTAATTGGCAAAACAGCTTTTCTAACTATTGAAAATATTAATACTGCTTACTTACCTCAATTTAGCCTAAATGGTCAGGCTAGTTATCAATCTGATGTAACAAGTATTAATATCCCAATTGCAGGAGCTAGTATAGTACCTATGAGTAAAGACCAGTATAAGTTATGGGGTGAATTAAATCAGTTGATTTATGATGGAGGGATGATTAAGAACCAAAAACAATTACAAGAGCGTAGTACTTTAATTGATGATCAAAAGTTAGAAGTTGAATTGTACAAGTTAAAGGATAGGATCAATCAATTGTATCTGGGATTATTATTAATAGAAGCGCAAATTTTTCAAGCAAAATTATTTAATGAAAATATTCAAATTGGCCTAAAAACAGTTAATGCTCAACTAGCTAGTGGAACTGTTTTTAAGTCAGCAGCTTTAGTTCTAGAAGCCCAATTATTACAAACAGACCAACGGATTGTAGAACTAAAATCAAATAAGATAGCTCTTTCAAAAGTATTAGGGTTATTTATTAATCATCAAATCCCCGAAAATATTCAATTAGAAAAACCGGAAATGAATGATTTATTAGATGCTACCATAGATAGACCAGAAGTAAAGTTATATGCATATCAAGATAGTCTACTCTATATTCAAAATCAATTGGTGTCTGCAAAATCAATTCCTAAGATTAGTTTATTTGCGCAAGGTGGATATGGTAGACCTGGCTTGAACATGTTAAATAATGATTTTGCCTTATTTGGAATAGGAGGTGTAAGGTTAAATTGGTCTCTGAGTAATTTATACACTAGGAAAAGAGAACACCAAGTTGTGGCATTAAATCAAAAAATAAATGAAGTACAGAAAGAGGTATTTGTCTTCAATACCACAACACAGCTTTCACAACAATTAGAAGAAGTAAAAAAGCTACAAGCCTTATCCAATATTGACCAGAAAATTATTGATGTAAGAATAAATATTACAGCTGCATCCAAGGCCCAACTTCAAAATGGAGTAATCAATTCAAATGATTATTTAAGAGAAGTAAATGCCGAAGATCAAACTAGAAATAATTTTCTATTACATCAAATTCAGTTATTACAAGCTAAAATAAATTATAAAACAATTAAGGGAAATCAATAAAAACTATTTTATGAAGTATAGAAATTTAATTTTTACAATTATAAGTATTGCATTCTTGAGTGCATGCAGTTCAAGTCAACTGAAGTATGATGCCGCAGGTATTTTTGAAGCAGACGAAGTAATTGTTTCATCTGAACTACCCGGTAAGATTTTAGATTTTAAGGTGAATGAGGGGAATATATTACAAAAGGGTGCTACAGTTGCCATAATAGACGCATTGCCTATCAGTCTTCAACAAGAGCAAATACAAGCTTCAGTTAAAGCTCTTTCTCAAAAAACTCAAAATGTTGCCCCGCAGATTAAATTATTAAATGATCAAATAGCAGTTCAAACAACTCAATTGACTAATCTGCAACACGAACGGAATAGAATTGAAACACTTTTAAAAGCAGACGCTGCTACTGCAAAACAATTAGATGATATTAATTTTCAAATTGAATCTGTAAAAAAACAAATTGCCGTAACTCAACAGCAGATTGCCGTACAGATTAATAATGTGCAAACACAGAATAGAGCCATATTAAGTGAAACTGACCCCTTAGAAAAACAAATTGCACAGCTGAAAGACAAGGAAAAAAGATCAACTATCATTAACCCAATCAATGGAACCATACTTACTAAATATGCTATGGAAGGTGAAATAACAAGTGCTGGAAAAGCCATGTATAAAATAGCCGATTTGAGTACTTTGATTCTGAGAACCTATATCAGCGGAACACAATTATCCCAAATTAAAATAGGCCAAAATGTAAAAGTATTTATTGATGAAGGTGATAAAAAGTATAAAAATTATACTGGTACTATCACTATGGTTTCTGACAAAGCCGAGTTTACGCCAAAAACTATTCAAACAAAAGATGAGCGTGCAAATCTAGTTTATGCTGTTAAAGTGCTTGTCAAGAATGATGGGTATTTGAAAATTGGTATGTATGGTGAAATCCAATTCAAATAATATGTCAGCAGTAATAGTAAATAATATTAGTAAAAAATATAAGGTTGAAAAATCTCAGGTAACTGCACTTAATACTGTAAGTTTTGAAGTATCAAAAGGGGAGTTATTTGGTATTGTAGGGCCTGATGGATCTGGAAAAACAAGTTTGTTTAGAGTACTTACCACTTTGTTATTGGCAGATAGTGGTACTGCCAGCATTGAAGGTTATGATATAGTAAAAGATTATAAAATAATTAGAAAAAAACTTGGCTATATGCCTGGTAGGTTTTCTTTGTATCACGACCTAACTGTGGAAGAAAACCTTTCTTTTTTTGCAACTATTTTTAATACTTCCATAGCTGAGAATTATGAATTGATTAAAGATATCTACCAACAGATTGAGCCATTTAAACATAGAAGGGCAGGCAAATTATCTGGAGGTATGAAACAAAAGCTTGCTTTGTGTTGTGCATTAATTCATAAACCATCTGTATTAATTCTTGATGAACCTACAACAGGCGTTGATGCTGTATCTAGAAAAGAATTTTGGGAAATGTTACAGCGATTAAAAGCACAAGGGATTACCATTCTTGTTTCAACACCATACATGGACGAAGCTAGCATGTGCGATAGAGTTGCCTTAATGCAAAATGGACAAATATTAGCCATTGACAAGCCTGATCAGATTAATCTACAGTTTTCAAAGCCTCTTTGGGCGGTAAAAGCAGCCTCAATGTACAGTTTATTGAAAACTTTTAAGAAATGGCAAGCAGTTGAATCTTGTTATTCATTTGGGGAATATTATCATGTAGTGATGAAGTCAGACTTAAATGGTAGTGATGCAATTAAGAGCTACTTATTGCAACAACAATTCTTAGATATAGAGGTACATCAAATAACAGCCAATATAGAAGATTCATTTATGGCGCTAATGAATAAATCACATGATTAATCAGAATGTAATTATAGCAGAAGGGCTTACCAAAATCTTTGGCAATTTTGTGGCTGTTGACCATATTTCTTTTGAAGTAGCAAAGGGTGAAATATTTGGATTTTTAGGTGCAAATGGGGCAGGTAAAACAACTGCCATGAGAATGTTATGTGGGCTGTCTACACCAAGTTCAGGAAAAGCTACTGTTGCGGGATTTGATTTGTTCAAGGATACAGAACAAATTAAAAAAAGCATTGGTTATATGAGCCAAAAATTTTCTTTGTATGAAGACTTGACAATCAGAGAGAATATTCAGTTTTATGGTGGAATCTATGGATTGTCTAAAAAGCAAATTCAAGAAAAAACAACCTATTTAGTAGAACATCTTCATCTTCAGAATTATCAAAATAGTTTAGTAAAGTCTCTTCCACTCGGTTGGAAACAAAAATTGGCTTTCTCCGTAGCAATTGTACATGATCCTGCTATTGTTTTTTTGGATGAACCTACCGGTGGTGTTGATCCTGTCACAAGAAGAGAATTCTGGGAATTGATTTATGATGCTTCTGAAAGAGGGATAACCGTATTTGTAACAACCCATTATATGGACGAAGCAGAATATTGTAATAGGGTTAGTATTATGGTAGATGGCAGAATAGAGGCACTTGATACCCCCAAAAACTTAAAGAAAACATTCAATAGTCTTTCTATGGATGAAGTGTTTTTAAAATTGGCTCGTAAAGCAGTAAGAGGAGAATAGTATGAAACAGTTTTTTGCCTTTGTTAAAAAAGAGTTTTTCCATATTTGGAGGGACAAGAGAACCTTGTTTATTTTATTGGGTATGCCTATTACACAAATCATAATTTTCGGATTTGCACTAACTAACGAGGTTAAAAATTCTAAAATGGCCATCTTGGATTTTTCCAAGGATGCGGCTTCCAGTCAACTCGTTCAAAAAATGAGTGTAAGTAAGTATTTTGATGCTACAACTGTTTTAACAAATTATCAAGAGGTACTACCTGTTTTCAAAAAAGGCAAGATTAAAATGATCTTGGTAATACCACAACATTTTGCCAATGACTTACAACATGGTAATCAGGCTCATATACAATTAATTTGTGACGGATCAGATCCTAATGTGGCAAATACCCTTTCTACCTATGCTTCTGCTATTATCAAAGACTTTCAAACTGCAATTGTTAAAGAGCAGAAACTCCCTTATAGGATTGAAACAGATATTAGGATGATGTATAACCCAGAATTAAAAGGTGCTTACAGTTTTGTACCTGGGGTAATGGCCCTAATTCTAATGCTTACAAGTGCCATGATGACTTCTATTGCTATTGTAAAAGAAAAGGAAATGGGTACTATGGAAATTATCCTTGTTTCTCCTTTGCGACCATTTAGTGTAGTCATTGCAAAAGCTATTCCTTATATGATATTGTCCATGGTGAATGTGGCAACTATTCTTTTACTGAGTGTATATGTATTAGATGTTCCAATTAGAGGTAGTTTATTACTGTTATTGTCTGAAGGTTTGTTATTTACAATTACCTCATTAGCGCTAGGTTTATTAATCTCTTCCATTACAGATTCTCAACAGGTTGCCATGTTAATCTCATTAATGGGACTGTTTTTACCTACAACAGTTTTGAGCGGCTATATGTTTCCAATTGAAAACATGCCACTTCCCTTACAGGTAATGTCTAATTTGGTTCCAGCTAAATGGTTTTATTCTATTGTAAAAACCATTATGATTAAGGGTCTTGGGCTTAGTTACGTTTGGAAAGAAACACTAATATTAATTGGCATGACGGTTCTTCTATTTGGACTCAGTATTAAGAAATTTAAAACCAGATTATCATGAGTGTATTAAAATATTTATTACAAAAAGAGTTCAGACAAATTTTCAGAGATCCTTCCATTCTGAAAATTATTTTCATCATGCCAGCATTGCAATTAATAATTATTCCACTTGCTGCTGATTATGAGGTAAGAAATATAAATCTCTCTATTGCAGATCATGACCATTCTGTTTACACCCAACAAATGATTCAAAAAATCAAGTCTTCTGGCTATTTTAAATTGGTTAATTATTCCAGTACATTTCAGGAAGCCTTTACAAGTATTGAATCAGATAAAGCTGATATTGTTTTAGAAATCCCCGCCAATTTTGAACAGAATATTGTAAGAGAGGATCATGCAAGCTTGTTTATTGCTGTCAATGCGGTTAACGGAATGAAAGCTAATTTGGGGGCGTCTTATTTACAAAACATTATTCTTAACTATAATAATCAAATTAGAACCAAATGGATTCAATTTCCCCCAATACCTCCGCAAACCAATATAAAAGTATCTGTATCTAATTGGTTTAATCCCATGATGAGTTATAAGTATTTTATGGTTCCAGCGGTATTAGCAACCTTGCTTACATTATTGGGAACCTTTCTTACAGCCTTGAATATTGTTAGGGAAAAAGAAATTGGAACTATTGAACAAATTAATGTAACACCGGTAAAGAAATATCATTTTATTCTCGGAAAACTAATTCCTTTCTGGATCTTAGGATTGGCAGTTCTAACCATTGGTTTTTTAATCATGCGATTCGGATACCAAATTCATCCGGTTGGGAACATGCTAATTGTATATCTTTTTGCATCACTTTATTTACTTGTTATTTTGGGTTTGGGCTTATTAATTTCAACTTATGCAGATACACAGCAGCAAGCCATGCTAATTTCATTTTTTTTATTAATGATCTTTATTATGCTTGGCGGATTGTTTACCTCAATTGATAGTATGCCTGATTGGGTTCAGAAACTCACATGGTTAAACCCTGTCTCCTATTTTATTGAAGTAATTAGAATGGTAGTGTTAAAAGGTAGTGGACTTTCAGATATCAAGAACCATATTTTTGTTATCATCGGATTTGCCATATTCCTTAATAGTTGGGCAGTCTGGAATTACAAAAAGACCACTTAATAGTGGTCTTTTTGTTTAGGATACTCTATATTTTGTTTTGTAACTCTTGTTGGTTAAGTGTTATAAACCAATAATAATTTTATTTACGGTCTGGTCTTTACAAAGTTTGTTAATCTCAGCAACGTCTTTGTTTACCAAGTCTTGCATTTGTTTTTTAAGCGGCTGCCAAAGTTGATCAAGCTCTGCATAGCGTTCTAATTGCGCATTGGTTACATAAGGAATATTGGCATCTAGTTCTCCTTTTAAGAATACATAGTCTGCAGAGAGTTTGTTGATATAATTGATCACGTCATCATTACTCTGAGATTTTGTTTGCACCAATGCTTCTTCCCATTTAGCCAATGTTTTCTGCACTTTGGCTGATTGTTCCCTAATAGCTTTATACTTAGTTGTATCGCTGAGTTGTTCTTGTAAGTCAGACAATTGTTTGTTCAATTTGCGCATATTGGCTACAGACTTGTGTATCTCATTAATACCTGCTTCTACTTTTGACGCAAGAAGATGTTGGTCTTCATAGTCTTTGGCAGTAGCTACAATTCTTGGATCAGGTAATACTTTAAAGGAAACGGTTTTAGTTTGTTTGCCATCATTTAAAACAGCCGTATAATCGCCTGGCACGGCTCTGTGTCCGTCATATCCACCTTCAATGAATACGTCTTGTACTCCGGTTTGTGGCGGGTAACGCATGTCCCAAATAAAACGATTCACACCAGGTTTTGCTGGAATAGTTGGGTCAGGTGATGGACCACCTGCATAACCACCTACAAAATCTTTGTCTGGCTCTGTGCTATATCTGCGAACCAAATTTCCCTTACTGTCTTTGATTTCTAAACTCAGTTTCATAGCTGAATCTGGTTTAGATGGCAATTGATAATGCAATACCAAACCTGTTGGGGCATTAATACCAGAGCGGTCTTGCAAAGGTGTTTCTAAATCTTCATCACTTAGTTCTCCATTTAGTACACTATAGCCAGAATGTCTATAAGCATCTTTTGGTTGGAAGAAATGTAATTGGTCTTTTTTGGCTTGGTCAAATTGCTGAACCAAGTGAAGATCATCCAAGATCCAGAAAGCCCTACCCATGGTAGCTGCAATCAAATTACCTTGGTGAATTTTCAAATCAGTAATAGGAGTAATGGGTAAACCCAATTGCATTTGCTGCCAGTTAGCACCATCATTAAAGGAAACATATAAGCCTGTTTCTGTTCCTGCAAACAACAAACCTTTACGTTTTACGTCTTCACGAATACAACGAGTATATGCTCCTTCTGGAATGCCATCACTGATTTTTTTCCAAGTCTTACCATAATCCGTTGTTTTGTAGAGCATGGCAGTTTTGTCATTGGTTTTATACTTGGTAGCTGCTATATAAACAGTGGCTTGGTCATGTGGAGATACTTCAATACAATTCACCAATGCCTCTCCCAAACCGGGTGGGGTAACATTGCTCCAGCTAGCACCACCATTGCGTGTTACACTAACAACACCGTCATCACTACCTGTCCAAATCACGCCTTTTTCAAATGGTGATTCGGTTACATAAGCAATGGTGCAATAGTTTTCTCCTCCTGCACCTTCATTGGTATAAGGCGCCCCACTAATACCCATTTTAGTAGTATCATGGGTGGTTAGATCTGGAGAAACCGCTTTCCAACTCTTACCAAAATCTGTGGTCTTAAACAAGATATTGGCAGCGTGATAAAAAGTATTGGGTTCGTGTTTGCTATAGATGATGGGTGCGTTCCAGTTAAAACGATACTTCATATCTTTTGGCTGTAATGCCTGATATTGAATGGGGGCAACCATGAGCATTTTTCCTTCACCAGTTTTGCTATCCAATAAACCAATGGTTCCTTGATAACTTCCACCCATGACCCATTGTGGGTTATTGGGGTCAAATGCTAGAAAGGCAGATTCACCACCTGAAGAATAATCCCAATCCTTTTCACCAATACTCCAACCACTTGGATTAGAGCTCTTGATTTTTACAGAACTATTGTCTTGTTGACCCGCATAAATATTATAAGGGAATTCATTGTCTACAGAAATTCTATAAAACTGTGCAGTAGGTTGGTTGTCTAAACTACTCCATGATTTACCATTGTTGAAAGTGATACAAGCACCACCATCATCAGACATGACTTGGTTCTTATTGTTATTGGGGTTAATCCATAATTGGTGATAGTCACCATGTTTACCCCGGATATAGGTCCATGTTTTGCCCCCATCGGTAGATTTGAGTCCTGGTGAGTTCAACACATAGATAGTGTTCTCGTCTTTTGGATCAGCAAAACATTCTATATAATACCAAGCACGTTGCGTAAGCCGATGATCTTTACTAATCCTATTCCAATTCTTTCCTGCGTCTTCACTTACAAATAAACCACCTGTTTCTTTGTACGTATCACTCTCTATTAATGCATATACTTTTTCACTGTTAGCTCTTGACACACTAATACTCATTTTACCCATTTCTTTGGGCAAACCTTTTTCTAGCTTCACCCATGTATCACCACCGTCAACTGATTTATATAAGCCAGAACCCTTGCCACCACTGCGCATGAGCCATGGTAGTCTTCTATAATCCCACATGGCTGCATATAAAATTCTTGGGTTGTTCATGTCTAAACTTAAATCGGCGCAGCCTGTATTTTCATCTACATATAAGGTCTTATTCCAAGTCTTACCACCATCGGTAGATTTATAAATACCACGGTCTGCATTTGGTCCATGCAATGCACCTTGTGCTGCTACATAAACAATGTCTGGATTATTGGGATGAATGCGGATATAAGAAATGGATCCTGTTTTTTCTAGTCCAATATGTTTCCAAGTTTTTCCAGCATCGGTACTTTTATATACACCATCGCCATAGCTAGTCATGACACCCCTTGGTGCGTGCTCACCCATGCCTACGTATACCACATTGGCGTCAGATTCTGCCACGGCTACTGCACCAACAGAACCGGTTTTGAAATAGTTATCAGAGATATTGCGCCAACTCACACCCGCGTCTTCTGTTTTCCATACGCCACCGCCGGTAGTACCCATATAGTAGACCAGTTGATTTTGAATCACCCCCGTAGAGGTATTAGAACGTCCACCACGGAAAGGCCCAATGCTGCGGAAATGCGCATTTTTAAAGAGACTATCCATTTTAGGAACTTCAGCTACAATTGGAGTAGCATTTTTTTTCACTTCTTTTTTCTGGGCCATAGCCGGAGTAATGGCCAATAGTCCCAGTAGGGCGTGTATCAACTTCATAGTTAGTTTTTAGCTGATACAAGATACAGCCAATAGAGGAATAAAATAAATAGTTCCCCTTCCTTTGAAGAGTGGATAATGTTTCATTTATAGAAATTCCCCCTACCGCTTGCGGGAGGGGTGGCCGCAGGCCAGGGTGAGTTGGTCCATTCATACTTCCTTTTTGGTCATAGCCCAATAAAGTTGGATATTGTAAATTCCAAAACTGACTTCATGAGAAAACAAATTTTATCCCTCCTTGCTTTAGGCATGGCTATGGGAGTTCAAGCACAACAGGTAGACCTGAGCAAGCAATTCAAGTCTATGAAACCCCGTAATATTGGCCCTGCTGGTATGAGCGGAAGAGTTACTGCTATTGATGCAGTCTATACTAATCCCACAACTATTTTTCTGGGTACTGCTTCTGGTGGTGTTTGGAAAACAGAAAATGCTGGAGCATCTTGGACACCTGTCTTTGATGACCAGCCCATTTTGAATATTGGTAGCATTGCCATTACCCAATCAAATCCCAGTGTGGTTTGGGCTGGAACAGGAGAAGGAAATCCACGTAATAGTATTAGCCTTGGAGAAGGTATTTACAAAAGCTTAGATGGTGGTAAGACTTGGAAGTGCATGGGTCTTCAAAAAACAAGAAATATCCATCGCATTATTATTGATCCAAAAAATCCAGACGTAGTCTATGCGGGTGTAATGGGAAATCCTTTTGCAGAGCACGCTGAACGCGGTCTGTATAAAACTACCGATGGTGGTGATACTTGGAAGCTCATCTTGCACACCAATGATACCAGCGGTGTAGGTGATATGGTTATGGATCCTGCCAACCCCAATAAATTATTTGTGAACATGTACCAACACAAACGTACCCCTTGGAGTTTAAAAGGTGGTGGTTCTGGTAGTGGTTTATACGTGACTTATGACGGCGGAAAAAACTTTAAAAAATTAGGTAAGGATGATGGCTTGCCTGCCGGCGATTTTGGTCGTATAGGTATCAGTATTGCTAGGAGTAATCCTAACCGTGTATATGCATTGGTAGAAGCTACTAAAAACGGTTTGTACATGAGTGACGATGGTGGCCTTAAATGGGAACTGGTGAACAGTGACCCTGCAGTAGTAACCAATCGTGCTTTTTATTTCCAAGACATTTCTGTAGATCCACAAAATGAAAACAGGGTATATAATATTAACCAAGTGGTAAATGTGAGTGATGATGCAGGTAAGACTTTTAAA
>Ga0209480_10000187_pt1 | contig 55375 bp, 44 predicted proteins | sample JI61114C2DNA_FD_187501 | JGI IMG/M metagenome (GOLD analysis project Ga0209480, IMG submission 187501) | Wastewater effluent complex algal communities from Wisconsin, to seasonally profile nutrient transformation and Carbon sequestration -... | ecosystem: Engineered > WWTP > Effluent > Algae...
ACCCGAATATACACCCGAAATAGATCTTATTGTTGCTTTATATCTTCCAAAGGATTTTTCCATGGCCAGCGAAATTTCTCCCAACGTTGCACGATGTCTTGCTGCTACAATGGCGAGTGCTAATAAATTGCCTTCGCCAGAAGCGGCTGCGTGTTCAAGAGCCAACAACGCAACCTCTACCTCTTTTTGATTTCGCTCTGCTTTCAGCTTAACAAGTTTTGCAATTTGTTCATCGCGCACAGCGGTGTTATCAACTTCAAGAATTTCAAAATCTAGTTTAGTGCTGGTTTGATATCGGTTTACGCCTACAATCACATCTACCCCTGAATCAATACGAGCTTGCTTGGCTGCGGCAGCTTCTTCAATTCTCATTTTAGGAATGCCACTTTCGATAGCACGAGTCATGCCGCCTAACTCTTCCACTTCTTCAATAAGTGTCCAGGCTTTATTTACCAGTTCGTTAGTTAAGTATTCAACATAATAGGAACCACCCATTGGATCTACCACTTGCGTTATTCCTGTTTCTTTTTGAAGAAACAATTGAGTGTTGCGTGCAATACTGGCTGAGAAATCAGTAGGTAGCGCAATGGCTTCATCTAATGAATTGGTGTGCAAGGATTGTGTGCCACCTAGCACGGCAGCAAGCGCCTCAATGGTTGTGCGCGTTACATTGTTGTAAGGATCTTGTGCGGTTAAACTCCAACCTGAGGTTTGGCAATGTGTACGCAATGCCATCGACTTAGGATTTTTAGGTTCGAAGGCTTGAACAATCCTAGCCCACAAAACTCTGCCTGCGCGCATCTTGGCAATCTCCATAAAGAAATTCATGCCGATGCCCCAGAAAAAAGAAAGCCGCGGTGCGAAATCATCAATAGCAATTCCGGCCTTTATTCCTGCCCGAATGTATTCTAGTCCATCAGCTAATGTATAAGCCAATTCAATGTGAGCCGGAGCGCCTGCTTCGTGCATATGATAGCCGCTAATGCTGATGCTATTAAACTTGGGCATGTGTTGCGAGCAGTACGAAAAAATATCGGCTACTATTCGCATAGAAGGTGTTGGCGGATAGATGTATGTGTTGCGCACCATAAATTCTTTCAGAATGTCATTCTGAATAGTTCCGTTCAATTGGTTTGGCTTTACGCCTTGCTCTTCAGCTGCAACTATATAGAAAGCCATGATGGGAAGTACTGCTCCATTCATAGTCATAGAGACGGACATTTTATCCAACGGAATCTGATCAAATAAAATTTTCATATCCAAGACAGAGTCTATAGCAACCCCGGCTTTTCCAACATCACCTGTTACGCGCGGATGATCCGAATCGTACCCACGATGAGTTGCTAAATCAAAAGCTACTGATAATCCTTTTTGGCCGGCTGCAAGATTGCGTCTGTAAAAAGCATTTGATTCTTTGGCAGTTGAAAAACCTGCGTATTGTCTGATCGTCCAAGGCCGCACTGTGTGCATGGTTGCATAAGGCCCGCGCAAGTATGGAGGAATGCCGGCTGTGAAATTTTTTAAAGGATTATTTTCAAGCTCGTTTTTAGTAGCTAGTGGTTTGATGACAATTTTTTCTGGCGAAAGCCACGAAAGATGTTCGCCACCTTTGCTTGTTGGTTTAAACTGGTTAAAATTTATTTTAGAAAAGTCGGGCTTCATGATTTCATTTTCGATTGAAATTTGGACCATGCTTTTTCAGACAGTTCTGTAATCAGGGAATCTAAATAATATGACCCTGCGGTTGGGTCTGCAACTTTGGAGAGATATGATTCTTCGCGAAGCACAGTGGATACATTTAATGCGATCCTTTTCATTATGTCATTTGTATCATCTTCTGGTTCTATGGTTAAACTATTGCAGCCACCAATAATTGCGGCAATTGCTGCGGTTGTTGATTTAATCATATTACCATGCGGCTGAAATTTTTCATTAATCCAGGCAGATGAAGTGGCATGAATGTGAACCGGTTTAATTTGCTTTATTCCATACGCTCCCTGTATTTGATACCAAAGGTTTTGTAACGATTTAAGTTTGGCTATTTCCAAAAACAGGTCAGTACCTAGGTTGAGAGAAAATGCAATTTTATCTAGTACATGATTTACATCTATGCCTTTATTAGTAAGCTGATCAACCAGATTGGTTGCTTGTTCAAGTGCGGTTGCTATTTCATCTTCCGCATTTTCTTGCTGTGAAACCATTAACCCCAACGAAATAAAAGTTTCAGAGCCTGAATTGAGCAGTAAGTCAATTTCTTTTTCAGGAAAAGTTTTCCAGAAAAAACAACCCGTTAATATATTGTAGCTATCGTTTTTAGCAGCCCATTCTTTAAACGAAAACGCGGTTTTAGAAAACTCATCCAAAATCAAAAAAGAGATTGTGCAGAATTCAGGTTTTATCTTGTTTAGCAGGATATCAAATTGAAGATTTGCTTTGGCGGGTTCAAACAAAATTCCATCGGCTCCTGATTGAAGAGCAGCCAGCGCAAGATTATTTGCAGTTTTTTCATCAGTAACTCGAATTCGCGGTGTGTTCATCCAACTGCGCGCGCCATAATGGGGATTTAAGGAAGGCAATTGCCGAAAATCATCCAAATCAGTTGTTAGCGAGCTATCATAGTATGGTTTCAGTGTTAACGAACCCTTTGAGAAACTTAATTTTTCTATTGGATTAGCTTCACCTAATTCCTCACTGGCCACTTTCGACCATTCTTTGATAGTGGCTGGTTTAAAATTTAAATCAACGTGATTTTTAGCCATTAATTCGATTGAAATTGAATGTTCAAGTTGAAGTTAAGTCTTGAGTAAAGCAATTATTTTGTGATTTTAGTCATATTCAGTGCGCAAAAAAGAATTGATAAAATCAAGACTGATTTTCGTTTTTTTGTTCTTTATAATTTTTACACCTTTGTCACCCGCCTCAAAAAAAATTGAGGCTTTTTCGTCTAACAGCAAGCTAATAGTAAATGGTAATTGATTGCGCAACCGTATGGAGTGATTGTCTCGATGTAATTCGAAAAGAAGTTGATGATCAAAATTTCAACACCTGGTTTGCACCAATTAGTCCGTTAAAAAGTGAAGCTGATGTGCTGACTATTCAGGTACCATCACAATTTTTTTATGAATGGCTGGAAGAACACTATGTGCCTGTATTAAAGCGAGCCATCCATCAGGTGCTTGGTCCTGCGGGGCGATTGGAATATTCTGTTGTTGTTGATAGCGGCAATACAAAAAATCCACCGCTGATGGTCAACTATCCAAATGGCAACGGCATGAAGCGTAACCATATGCAAACCATGAATGGCATGCATGAGGATTATTCTCCGTTTAGCTTCAAGGCATTAAATCCGCAAACTGTTAATTCGAGATTAAATCCTGCTTATACGTTTGATAATTTTGTTGAAGGCGATTGTAATCGATTGGCGCGTTCAGCAGGTGTTGCTGTTGCTAAGAAGCCAGGCACAACATCATTTAATCCCTTGATGCTTTATGGCGGTGTTGGTGTTGGTAAAACACACTTAGTGCAAGCCATTGGTAACGAGATAAAGAAAAACCTGCCTGAAAAAATTGTTTTGTATGTAGATCAAAATGATTTCACAAGCCAGTTTTTAAATGCGTTACAAAACCATAAAATTCAAGAGTTTCAAAACTATTACTTGCAAGTTGATTTATTAATTCTGGATGATGTTCAGTTTTTAGCGGGTCGCGAGAAAACACAGGAAATATTTTTCCATATCTTCAATCAACTTCATCAATCGGGTAAGCAAATCATAATGACCAGTGATTGCCCGCCACGAGATATGAAAGGTTTTCAAGAACGGTTGCTTTCGCGCTTTAAGTGGGGGCTAACGGCTGACTTGCAAGAACCTGATTTTGAAACGAAGCTTGCGATTATTGGTAATAAAATGCAATCGGATGGAATTGAGATTCCAACAGAAGTTGCCGAATACCTTGCTTATAGTGTAGATACAAACCTACGCGACATGGAGGGTGTGCTTAATTCACTGCTTTTCCATGCCACACTTTTAAAGAAGGAGATCGATTTGGAACTCGCTAAGGAAGTGTTGAAGAATATTGTTAAGGAAATCCAATCTGACGTAAGCGTTGATTTTATTCAAAAAACAGTAGCCGATTACTTTAAGGTGAGCCTTGAGCAAATGAAGAGCAAGGTGAAAAAGCGCGAGATTGTAATTCCACGCCAAGTGGCCATGTATTTCTGCAAGCGCTATACGCAGCTTACGTTAGCGTTGATTGGCGGAAACTTTGGTGGCCGCGATCACAGTACGGTTATTCATGCGCTTGAATCAGTAGAAGACATGATGAAGACCGATGCTAACTTCAAGAACAGCGTTGACGACTTGACTAAGAAGTTCAAGTCGCGTATGACCGGCTCATAAAGCTTTTAAGTTTTTTAAAGCCGTACTTAAACGTACAAACCATCAACGATTTTATTGAAGATAAAATGAAAGCGGCATTTGTTGCTTGCTTCCATTTATACCATACAAATAAACCCGGCCTTTATACGAGTTGAAGAACTCAATCACATCCTCTGGGTTTTTTACCTGCTTGCGATTAATTTGAATGATGGTATAATTTTCGGGCAACCCGATGCGTCTGAATAAGCCATCCTGAATTTTAAATATTTTCACGCCATAATCAACGGCCTCTAAGTTGGCGCCTAATATATCGTTGCTATAAATTTTTCTTTTGATCAGATCGGTGTTACCATTTTTATTTAAAAGCGTTAAGGAGGCCGAATTTATTTTGTTGTTTCTTAAATACGTAACGGTAATTTTATCACCAGGATATCGGTTACTTAACTCTTCCTCAAAAGCGCTTTCACTGTTAATTTCCAGATTGTCGATTTTGGTTATGATGTCGCCTTCATTTAGGCCAGCTAAATCGGCTGCACCGCCACGCTCAATTTTTCCAATAAGCACGCCCCTAAATTCTTTTACGTCTGAATTGAGTCCATACTTCTTTGCGTTCAGGTAATCGTATTCAACCACGTTGCCGCCAATGAGTGCCTTTTGTGGCGTTCCATATTTAATCAAGTCGTCAACAGCTTTCTTAACAATATCAACCGGCACAGCAAAGGCATAGCCGGTATATGAACCTGTGCGCGATAATATTGCTGTATTGATTCCAACCAACTCACCATTTTTGTTTACAAGTGCGCCACCACTGTTTCCAGGATTAATAGCCGCATCGGTTTGAATAAAAGATTCCAATGGGAAGCGATCATCTACAATATTTATTTTTCTTCCTTTAGCACTTACAATCCCAACGGTTACGGTGGATGAAAGCGAGAATGGATTACCAACGGCCACCACCCACTCGCCAACTTGTAATGTGCGCGAGTTACCAATGGTAATAGCCGGAAGATTACTTTCTTTGATTTTTAACACAGCCAAATCAGTAGATTGATCAGTACCAACCAACTCGGCTTCATATGATTTTTTGTTGTAGAGCACCTGAATTTTTTCAGCATTTTCAATCACATGGTTGTTGGTTACAATATAACCATCTGAACTAAAGATAACGCCAGAACCACTGCTTACCTGAGTTTGAGAACCGCCACCACCAAATAAAAGATCCCATGGCGAATAACTCGCGTTGCCTTGAGAAATACTATTGATGTAAACTACACTCGGTGTTGCTCTGGATGCTGCTAAACTAAAGTCAACAGACTCAGAGGCAATTGTATTAGTTGATGGTTGAACGATGTTAGGTCGGTATATTTCTGAAGGGTTAAAATCTGTCACCCTCACGTTATCCTCTTTTTGTTTACGGTTTTCTTTTTCGGTTTGATAAGAAAAGAAAACAAATGCGCCCACAAGGCCAGACAGAAATCCGACTAACACAATCTTTAATGTATTCATAGCAAATAATTTTTCTACTTATCGAACGATCGAACCCTTCAGATGTTTCCTGAATTAAGAAAGTTCTTTCGATTGGCGCAAAAATTGTCCCAAAAAAATAAATCCGGAAGGTTTGTCAGGTTGATTAGCCTACAAGGTTGAAAACCTTGTAGGCTTCGACAATAAAGGTTGAAAACCTTGTACTTAAGCGGTTGAAAAACTTGCACATCGATTTAAATCCTTTACTTACTTTTGCAGCATGGGAATACGTGCTGTGCTTGCAAAGCCATTTGCTGCCTACATTGCAAGTCAAACTAAGGAATGGTCATCCAAACCAGTTCAGTTTCAAGATAAAGTTTTTGATCAGTTGATTGCCATCGGCCGCCAAACGGTATTTGGCAAGGATCATGGTTTTGAATCGATAAAAAGTTATGCTGACTTTAAAAAGCAAGTTCCTATTCGCGATTATGAAGATTTAAAACCTTATGTGGAAAAGGTTTTGCATGGCGAGTCTGATATTCTTTGGAAGGGCAAGCCAGCTTATTTTGCAAAGACTTCGGGCACAACCTCTGGCACTAAATACATACCCATTACAAAAGATTCAATTCCTAATCATATAAACAGCGCGCGTAATGCAATATTGAGTTACGTACACGAAACAGGGAACGCAACTTTTTTAGATGGAGGTCTGATTTTTCTTTCCGGGAGTCCGGAGTTGGATTTAAAAGCTGGAATAAATACCGGTCGCCTTTCGGGAATAGTAAATCATCACGTGCCCGGCTATTTGCGCACCAATCAAAAGCCAAGCTATGCCACCAATTGTATTGAAGATTGGGAAGAGAAGCTCGAGGAAATAATTGATGAAACGTTGCACGTAAACATGACTTTGATCTCGGGTATACCACCTTGGGTGCAAATGTATTTTGATCGCATTCAGGCACGTACAGGAAAAAAGATTAAAGATGTGTTTCCTTATTTTTCCATGTTCGTTTATGGAGGTGTAAACTTTGAACCGTATCGCGCCAAGCTTTTTGAATCAATCGGTAAGAAGATAGATTCCGTAGAAACCTATCCGGCATCGGAGGGGTTCATTGCCTATCAGGATTCGCAGCGGGCAGAAGGTTTGTTATTACTTCTAAACTCAGGAATCTTTTTTGAATTTATTCCAACGGATGAATACTTTAATAATAATCCGAGCAGACTGTCCATTGAAGAAGTTGAGTTGGGTAAAAATTATGCGGTGATCATCAACAGCAATGCCGGCTTGTGGGGCTATTCGATCGGTGATACAGTAAAGTTTGTTTCTAAAGATCCTTACCGGATTGTAGTTAGCGGGCGTATAAAACATTTTATTTCTGCATTTGGCGAACATGTGATAGGCGAAGAAGTGGAGAAGGCGATGAAGTTTACCACTGAAAAATTTCCTGAAGTTGAATTAGTTGAATTTACAGTAGCACCCAATGTAGCTCCAGCCGAAGGCATGCCTCATCACGAATGGCTGATTGAGTTTGCCAACAAGCCAAACGATATGCAGGCATTTTCGATAGAACTTGATAATCAGCTTCGGTCGCTCAATGTTTATTATGATGATTTGATCACAGGAAATATTTTGCGCACCCTTAAGATCATCTCGTTGCAAAAAAATAGTTTCATTGAGTACATGAAATCGCAGGGTAAGTTGGGCGGGCAAAATAAGGTGCCGCGGTTAAGCAATGACAGAAAACTTGCCGATGAGTTGATAAAACTCAAATTCTGAAAAACTAAAAATACCGGATATATAAACCCGGTTTTTTTTTGTTGTTAAATAAGTACATTAGGGTCTGATTTTTTCTAGCATCATAGAAGCAACTGTTACTTTCTAACTTATTTCCATAACCATTCATAATTTCCAAGCGAATGAAAAAAGAAAAAAACATCAACGCTACACATCAATCACGCAGAGACTTCATAAAGAAATCGGCTCTTGCCATTGGTGCTTTTGCTATTGTACCTCGCCATGTATTAGGCGGTCCAGGATTTATGGCACCCAGTGATATGCTTACTAAAGCAATTATTGGCGTAGGTGGCATGGGGCGTGGGCACATTGAATATGAAGGCACTAAAGTGTTGGCCATGTGCGATGTCGATAAAAATCACCTTAAAGACGCCATTGCGCTTGCAGGTGGAAATGTGCGCGGATATTCTGATTTCAGAGAATTGTTGACACAACCAGATATTGATGTGGTTCACATTGCCACTCCTCCACACTGGCATGGCATTATGTCGGTAATGGCAGCGCAGGCCGGCAAAGATGTGTGGTGCGAAAAGCCTATGACCAAAACGATTGGCGAAGGCAAACGCGTGGTAGAGGCTATGGAACAATATGGCCGTATGTTTAGATTAAACACGTGGTTTAGGTTTAAGGATAATTTCTATGGAATGGGAACAACCGTTAAGCCATTGAAGAAAGTTGTTGATAGTGGAATTTTAGGCTGGCCACTAAAAGTGACCATTAGTGGAGTAACTGGATTTAATTGGAAATTTTATTGGGTCGGAAAAACAGATTTGAAACCAATGCCCGTGCCTCCAGAACTCGATTACGATATGTGGCTCGGTCCAGCTCAGTATAAGCCATACAATCCACATCGGGTGCACAGCACGTTTCGCGGTTATTGGGATTATGATGGCGGTGGTCTCGGTGATATGGGACAACATTATATAGATCCAGTTCAATATTTTTTAGGAAAAGATAATACCAGTCCAATACGCGTAGATGTTGATTGCCCGCAACAACACGATGATGCAGTAGGTACCTGGAGGCGGATTGAATTTACCTATGCGGATGGGTGCAAAATTATTTTAGATGGCGAGAACAAAGATGCAAACGTGCCCTACATTGAAGGACCAAATGGAAAAATTTTCCGAGGCTTTAAATCGGATATTCCGAACATTTTAAAAGTTATAGATACGCTTCCTGATCCAGAACCACAGATGACGGTATTTTCTGATTCTGTGCGAAGCCGCAAGAAGTTTGGGCTCAATGAACTGAATGGTTTCCGATCTGCAACCATCGTAAACATGGGTAAGATAGCCCTTCAATTAGGACGATCATTGGATTTTGATCCGGTTAAGCAAGAGTTCATCAACGATGAGGCTGCTAATAGACTGATCAATCAACCGATGAGAGGCCCTTGGAAAATCTAATCGACACTTTTAGACTAAAAAGAAATGAGACTAAATAAAATCACCCACATATTTTTCCTGCTGTTAATTTTTGTTCCGCTGCTCCTCTCAGCGCAGGACCAACGATTAGTTAAGACGAAGGTAGCCGATGCATTGGCACTGTTGCCCGCTGCTGATAATCAGCAAGCAACCCGAATATTTAAGGAGGTCATCAATTTAGGAAGCGATGGGTTGCTATTAATAACGGATGGCGTGCAACCCAATGGAGTAGTGGAAGGAATACCATTCCGATATGCGGTATCCTTGCTAACGCATTATAGCACAACCAAAGAAGAGAAGGCAAAAATTGAACACGCTTATCTGGCTGCTTTGAAAAAAAGTACCAACGCAGAAGTGAAAGCTTATTTTATAGATAACCTAAAACTGGTTGGGTCGAATGAATCAGTAGCGGTTCTCAAAAATTATATTGGCGATAAGGATTCCTACGACCAAGCTATTTCAGCTCTGGTAGCCATTGGCACTGAAGATTCAAAAAAAACAATTGCAGATGCATTGCCAAATCAATCCGCGCCTGCGCAAGTGCGATTGATTAAAGCAGTTGGTGAGTTAAAATACCTTCCCGCACTAGCATCAATTACAACATTCACATCAAACAATAACACTTTATTAAAACGGCAATCCTTGTGGTCAGTGGCTTTACTGGCCGATGCGAGTTCTTACCAAGCGCTATTACAACAAGCAAAAAATGTTGAATTCAAGAATGATCCAACGGAAGCAACTACTGCTTTGGTTGAATATTTACACCAGATGACCACCAAGGGTAACAACGCGCTAGTCAAGGAAATAAGTAAGGCAATACTTGACAATACGTTGAACACCTCGCAACAACATTTCAGATTGGCAGGACTAAAGGCTCTTGCCCTAGTTGATCCCGAAGCAACCTTGGCAATCTTGGTAAAAGAACGGATCCGTTTTGATGATGAGTATAAAAAAGAAGTCTTGAAAATAGCAACAGCATCGGCTGGCTCTGCAAAGGCAATGAAGCTATGGCAGAAGGAGTATAAAAAAGCAGCAGAAGCCGATCAGGCAGATATACTCAGGATGTTGGCTAAAGCGAATCACGATGAGGGCTTTGTTGAAGCTATGTTGCTGCCGGCTCTTTCTTCAAAAAATAAACCGGTAAGAATTACAGCAGCTTCAGAGATTGCATCCTACAGAAACAAAAAATACACACCTGCTTTACTGGATTATCTGTTGAGATCAACCGATGCCGATGAATTAGCCTTAGCTCAATCAGCATTGCTTCAGGTGGCAGATAAGGAAACGGATGGATTGGTAGCACAAAAAATAGAATCTGCTCAATCAAAAAATAAAACGGCCTTATTAGAAATTCTTGCTGCAAGGCGTTCGGTAAATTATTTTGATGTGGTTGCAAAACAAACAACCTCCAATGATTCTACTGTGAGGAAGGCTGCTTACCACGCACTTCCCAATGTATCGGCCGGAAGTAATGAAAGCATTCTTTTAAAAATGCTGGTTGGCATGGAAAGTAGGAATGAACAAAGAGCCATTCAGGCTGCTATTATTTCAGCACTTGATAAGAATTCAGCTCCCTTAATTAATGAGTTATATGCTTCACAAAAAGTAAAATTACTTCCTGTATTACCTTATGTGAATGATTCAGCTGCATTAGAAAAAGTAGTCTCCTCTTTTTATCACGGCAACGAGAGTGAAAGAGAAGTGGCTTTCGAAGCATTGAAGAATTGGCAAAATCAAGAAGCAGTAAGAACCTTGCTGGCAATTAGAAAGAATGAGAGCTTGAAGAAATATCATGAACAAGCACTCTATGCATTTATTTCACAGACTGAAAAATCTTCGTGGCCGGATGATCAAAAGCTTTTGATGTTGCGGGAAATCATGCCCTTGGCGTTAAATAAAAATGAAAAAACTACTATAATACGAGCAGCGGGTAACGTAAGAACATTTTTGTCGCTTATGTTCGTTTCAAATTACCTGGATGATGCGGGATTAAGCAGTGCAGCCAGCCGCGCTGCTATGCAACTTGCATTGCCAACTTCCGATGCAAAGCCTGGCCTTACTGGTATAGAAGTGCGCAAAATTCTTGAGCACATGCTTGATAAGCTAACGGGCGAGGATAGTCAATATGAGCGAATTGATATTCTTACCTACCTACAAAATCTTCCATACACCAAAGGATACGAATCGATCTTTAATGGAAAAGATCTAAGCGGCTGGCAAGGTTTGGTGGAAAACCCCATAGCGCGCGCTAAGATGACTAAAGAAGTATTGGCAAAGAAACAGGCAGAAGCCAATGCAAAAGTGAAAGACAACTGGAGTGTGAAAGATGGTATGATCGTTTTTCAAGGCGAAGGAGCTAACCTTTGTACTACACGACCTTATGGAGATTTTGAGATGATTGTGGATTGGAAGATTTCCAAAAATGGAGATAGTGGAATTTATTTACGGGGCACGCCACAAGTTCAAATCTGGGATATTGCTCGCACGGATGTTGGCGCGCAAGTAGGATCTGGGGGGCTTTACAATAACCAGAAGGGTAGAAGCACTCCGCTAGTATTGGCGGATAACCCAGTAGGAGAATGGAATACCTTCTACATTAAAATGATTGGCGATCGTGTTACGGTGTATTTGAATGGAGTATTGGTAGTAGACAATGTGGTTTTGGAAAATTACTGGGATAGAAATCTACCCATTTTTATAGAAGAGGCAATTGAACTGCAGGCACATGGAACTGATCTGGCATTCAGAAATATTTATGTGAAGGAATTAGGCACAAAACCCTATGAACTTTCGAAAGAGGAAAAAGAACAAGGCTTTGACTTATTGTTCAATGGTAAGGATTTGAATAATTGGATTGGCAATAAGATTGATTATGTAGTGGAGGATAATGCGATTGCTATTTACCCAACCAAAGAAGGACACGGCAATCTATTCACAGCAAAAGAATATGCTGACTTTATTTTCAGATTTGAATTTCAACTTACCGAAGGCGCCAACAATGGGTTGGGCATTCACGCCCCATTGGAAGGAGATGCCGCTTATGAGGGAAAGGAAATTCAAATACTAGATAATGAGGCTCCGGTCTATGCTAAGTTGGAAGTATATCAATATCATGGTTCTGTATATGGTGTGATACCGGCAAAGCGAGGTTTCTTAAAACCAGTTGGTGAGTGGAATCAAGAGGAAGTGTATGTGAAAGGCAATTATATAAAAGTAACGTTGAACGGAACGATCATTCTAGAAGGAGACATGAAGAAGGCTTCCAAAAATGGAACACTCGATCATAAAGATCATCCAGGCTTGAATCGTAACTCAGGGTACATTGGATTTTTAGGACACGGCTCGGTAGTTAAGTTTAAAAGTATTCGCATTAAAGATTTATCAAAATAACAATATCGAATTATGACAGCCATTTCGCCATCTCAAAGATTGTACTCGCTTGACGCACTCCGCGGGTTTGATATGTTCTGGATCATGGGTGCAGAAGAGATCGTTCACAACCTTGCCAAAGTCACCGACTCTTCATTCATTGAAGGTTTTGCAACTCAACTCACGCATCCGGCTTGGAATGGCTTTCATTTTTATGATTTGATTTTTCCATTGTTTCTCTTTATGGCGGGCGTAGCAACTCCCTATTCGCTTGGCAAAGAGCTGGACAAAGGCAAATCCAAAAATCAATTATTGCTTCGCGTAATTAAACGCGGTCTTATTTTGGTTTTGTTAGGGGTTATCTATAACAATGGTCTCGAGCTTCGTCCTTTTGCTGAAATACGTTTCGGTAGTGTGTTGGGTCGCATTGGGTTGGCCTACATGTTTGCTAATATTATCTATCTATATACTAAGCAACGCGGACAAATCATTTGGTTTTGTTCGTTGTTAATTGGATACTGGCTAATGTTGCTATTTAATTCTGCGCCTGGTTTTCCGCATGGAGACTTAACAATGGAAGGAAATTTTGCTTCGTACCTCGATCGGCTTATTCTTCCGGGTAGACTTTATCTGGGCATCCACGATCCTGAAGGACTGATCTCAACAATACCAGCAATTGGCACAGGGCTATTGGGCATCTATGCGGGCAATTTGTTAAAGAACAGTCCGCTGACTATGCAGCGCAAGGCACTTCAGTTATTCATTATGGGAGTTGTATCGATTATACTTGCTCAAACCTGGAATCTGGTTTTTCCAATCAATAAAAATCTATGGACAAGTTCATTTGTTCTTCAAGTAGGAGGCATAAGCCTTATATTATTGTCACTGTTTTATTATGTTATTGACGTGCGAGGTTATAAAAAATGGGCATTTTTCTTTTCGGTGATTGGCATGAATTCCATTTTGATTTATATGGCTGGTGGGTTTATCGATTGGCAATATACTACTGAATCCATTTTTCAATGGCTGATTCAATGGGTAGGCGATCCATATAACACCGTGATGTTTGCCGTTTGCTTTGTACTCGTGCAGTGGGCATTTCTGTATTTCCTTTATAAGAAGAACGTATTTCTTAGAGTATAGGATTCAACCATTTTAGGAGATCCATCATTGAAGACTGGATAAAGATGTATGGAAGAAATTTAGTTTCTTGAGTAGCTGAGTAAGTTAGACGGGCAAAATAAAGCGCTGTGTTTAAGTAACGATCTGAAGATCGCGGAGGAATTGCATAAATGGAGGAGTAATTAACTAATTTTGGGGTATGATTACTGCTCAACAAAAGGAACTTCTATTAAATCATCTCCAAAAGATTAGCCCTTTGAGGGTTGGAATTTTCGGGTCATATGCACGAGGTGAAAACAAACCTGGAAGTGATTTAGATGTATTAGTTCATTTGGATTATTCAAAGCAAATAAGTTTGCTTAAGTTGGTTCGTGTTGAACGGGAAATATCCGAAGCATTAGATATTCATGTCGATCTAGTTACCGAAAAGTCATTATCACCTTTTATCCGGCCGTATATTGAGAAGGATCTGATTTATATTTAATGTGAAAAGTGATCAAACCTTCTTACGCCATATTCTTGAAGCAATTGAATTTGTTGAACAATTCACATATCAAATATCTAAGGAAGACTTTTTAACCAATTTCATGATTCAACATGCAGTGATTAGAAATCTTGAAGTGATGGGCGAGGCTAGTAGAAATGTTAGTCAGACAACAAAAGATAGATTGCCTTCGATTCCTTGGCGGGATATTAACTCCATGCGAAACAAATTAATTCATGAATATTTCGGTACGGATGCTGAAACTGTTTGGGTGGTTGTTCAGAGTGACCTTCCAGAGTTAAAAAAACAAATTCTTGAAATTCTAAAGTCGGATTTCATCTAAGCTTTTAAATTTAAACCGGTTGTCTCACAAAAAACGCATCGCTATTCTTGGTTCCACGGGTTCCATCGGTACACAAGCTCTTGATGTTATTGCTCAGCATCCAGATGTTTTTGAAGTAGAAGTGCTTACCGCACAAAACAATGCCGACTTACTTATCGCGCAAGCTAAACAGCACAAGCCAAATGCGGTTGTTATAGCTAATGAAAAACTTTATCAACAGGTAAAAGAAGAATTAATACCACTGGGTATAAAAGTTTTTGCTGGCGAAAATGCACTGGCATCAATTGTAGAGATGGACACTATTGATTTAGTGTTGACCGCCTTGGTGGGTTACTCGGGCTTGAAACCAACCATACGAGCTATTCAGGCTGGAAAAAATATAGCGCTTGCTAATAAAGAAACGCTTGTTGTAGGTGGTGAATTGGTTACACGATTAGCAAAAGAAAAAGGAGTAAACATTTACCCGGTTGATTCGGAACACTCCGCAATTTTTCAATGTATTGTTGGCGAGTTTCATAATAAAATTGAAAAAATTATTCTCACGGCTTCCGGTGGCCCCTTTCGGGGAATGAAGAAAAGTGATCTCACGAAAGTGACTAAAGCGCAAGCACTCAAACATCCAAATTGGACGATGGGTGCAAAGGTCACGATTGATTCGGCTTCTTTGATGAATAAAGGTTTGGAAGTTATTGAGGCAAAATGGCTTTTTGGATTGCGGGCCGATCAGGTGGAAGTAGTGGTGCATCCGCAATCAATTATTCATTCGATGGTTCAGTTCGAAGATGGATCTTTAAAGGCACAACTTGGGCTGCCCGATATGCGTTTACCCATCCAGTTTGCAATGACCTATCCACAGCGTTTAAAGAGCAATTTTCCGCGGTTTGATTTTGCTAACTATCCGGCACTCACTTTTGAGAGGCCAGATACAGAAACTTTTCGTAACCTTGCGCTAGCGTTTGAAGCGCTGAATCGTGGGGGTAACATGCCTTGCGTACTAAATGCAGCAAATGAGGTGGTAGTGAAGGAGTTTTTGCAAGATCGAATAGGTTTTTTGCAAATGTCGGATGTGGTGGAACAATGTTTGTCTAAAATGAATTATGTAGCAAGTCCCGGTCTGGAGGATTATGTGAATACAGATAAGGAAACCAGAATTAAAGCAAAAGAACTAATTAACTGATGGAAGGAATGATTATGACGGCCCAGCTACTGCTGAGCCTTTCGATTTTAATTGCCGTGCATGAATGGGGTCATTATATAACCGCGCGCATGTTCAATATTCGGGTTGAGAAATTTTATCTCTTCTTCGACTTTTTATTTCCGATGGCCAATGTGCTCAACTTTTCTTTGGTGAAATTTAAGAAAGGCGATACTGAGTTTGGAATTGGTTGGTTCCCATTAGGAGGCTATGTAAAAATTGCCGGCATGGTGGATGAAAGCATGGACAAGGAACAGCTAAAAGCTGAACCGCAACCTTGGGAGTTTCGCGCTAAGCCAGCGTGGCAACGATTGATTGTAATGTTGGGTGGTATTATTGTGAATGTGATTGTGGGCATAATCATCTTTATTGGGATGGTTTATTTTGTTGGCGATCGGTTTATATCCAACGATTATGTGAATGCACATGGCGGAGTGCAAGCGATGGAGTTGGCTGAAGGGATAGGTTTTAAAACCGGAGATCAAGTAATAAAGATTAATGGTAAGCCCTTTGAATATTTTGATGATATCGCCAAGCCAGATGTTTTGCTTACGCACAACTCGTCTTATACAGTGCTGCGCAATGGTGAGGAAGTAGTAATTCAAATTCCAACAGATTTCATTGAGAATTTTGATAAAAAAAATGCAATCACTAATTTTTTATTACCAAGGCGAGCACCCTTAGTTGAAATTATAGCAGACACGTCAATTGCAAAGAAAGTTTTAATGAAAGGAGATTTGATCTTAGAAGTTCAAAATCAACCTGTAACCTACTTTGATGAAGTTAAGCCGCTGCTTAAAGGCGATACCCTACATCTTAAAATTAAAAGAGGGGAACAGATATTAGCATTTAACGAATACTTTAAAGGGAAAACGAATATTGGCTTTTATTCTCCGTTTGTTCCTGAAGAAGGAGAAATAGTAGTTAACTATTCCTTGGGTCAGGCTTTGATGCTAGGCCCTTCAAAGGCATTTGGTGTAATCTGGGTGCAGCTAAAAGCATTTCGCAAATTATTTACGGGTCAGCTTTCATGGACTAAATCACTTTCAAGTCCTATCGGTATTGCAAAAGCCTATGGCGGCTCGTGGGATTGGGAACGCTTTTGGGGTATGACCGGATTGTTATCTATGGTGTTAGCCTTTATGAATCTGCTGCCCATACCGGCATTAGATGGTGGTTATGTAGTGTTCTTGTTATATGAAATGATCAGTGGCCGCGAACCTTCAGAGAAGTTTTTTGAAAACTCTATCAAAGTAGGTATGGCTATTCTTCTTGTAATAATGGTTTTTGCCTTTTCAAATGATATTATCAAGTTGGTGACGGGAGGGTAGCAATCCTAAAAAAAATTATTAAGAGGGCGGTATGCCCTTTTTTTATTTTATAAGAAAAATTCTTAGTGTATTTTGTACTTGGAAAATATAAATATTCAAGCGACATGACAGTTAAAAACATACGCTTTGAAATACTGTCAACAGATTTGTTTGATAGATATAAAGACGAGATCAGTACATCGTTAGCTGAAAGGTTTGAAGCATTAACCGATAGTGAATTGTCGATTGATACCTTTAGTTTTTATACTTCGGTAGCAGCCGTTTTTTCATCAAAAATTGAGGGCGAAAATATTGAGCTGGATTCTTATTTAAAGCACAAAAGATTTGATATTGATTTCTTACCTGACTATACCCGCAAAATTGACGATCTCTATGAAGCCTATCAATTTGCAAAGTCAAGTGCTTGTAACCAAGCCAATCTGGAAGCAGCCCATAGAATTCTGACAAGAAACATTTTGCCAGTTTCAAAACAAGGAAAAGTGCGAACAGGAAATATGTATGTGACAACTTCGGATGGTAAAATTGAATATGTCGCAGCGGCACCCCAACTTGTCAAGCAGGAACTTCAAAAGCTGTTTATTGATTTAGAATTTTTAATTAGAGCTGAGCTGTCAATGGCAGAAGCTTTCTTTTTTGCTTCTCAGCTTCATTTAGTTTTTGTAAAAATCCACCCATTTGATGATGGCAATGGACGTGCGGCAAGGCTTTTGGAAAAATGGTTTTTAGCCACCAAGCTTGGCGGTAAGGCTTGGTTTATTCAATCTGAAAAAAATTATTACGCTCATCATCAAACATACTATAAAAATATCCGCGGGCTTGGGCTTGAGTATGAAGACTTAAATTTTAGAGAATCATTACCTTTTATGTTAATGCTTCCTGCGGCTATTAGCATTGATTCTAACAAATGATTATTAAAACTCTTAACCAGAATGGATTAAATGCTAAAAAATAAAAACGGGTACCAAATTGTGGCACCCGTTTTTGTTTGTTGAAACTGTATTTTATTGTTTCCCCTTTCTAAAATCCAGTGGAGGTTTACGATCTCCAATCATGGATTTGTATTTAAATTCCGGACCAACAAAATCATCTAACTCTTTCTTGGCTTTACCAATGATTGAAGGATTATTAAAAATATCAATACCCGTCATGGCAATAGTTTTTGCCGCATTGTTCATGGCTTTATAGCCAATGCCTGTGCCGCCAGATGCTACTGCTTGCCATGAGTGAGCGGGAACACCAGGAACCCACGTTGCTGTTCCTAGTCCTGCTGTTGGCACTACCCAGGTAATATCTCCAACATCAGTAGAGGCAGGAAAAAATCCACCCGTTTTAAAAGGCTGCACCTGACTGGCAGATTCTAGAGGTGGAACTTTAAATGCCAATGTGCTCTGGATATGTTTTCCAAACTCAACTTCCTCCGGAGTGTAATTTACACCACCAACTGTTTTCAAATTATTATACATCAATCGGGCAAGGGTTTCATTCGGCACCAGATTGAATGAGCCCGAGATAACTTCATACTTCATGGTAGTTTCCGTGCCACTTGCCGCGCCTTCAGCAGCTTTTACAATTCTATTCCAGATTTCTTCCACCATGCGCGCATCTGGATGCCGCACCATGTACTCGGCTTCTGCAAAGTCAGGCACCACATTAGCGGCCAAGCCTCCCTTTGTAATCACATAATGAATCCGAGCTTCTTGCGGGATGTGCTCGCGCATTAAGTTTACCATATAATCCATGGCTTCGAGTCCATCTAAAGCCGACCGGCCTGCCTGTGGAGCGGCCGCAGCGTGTGATGCTTTTCCATAAAAGCGAAACATAGCTTGTTTGATAGCCAAACAAGATGATGGACTTGCATCATTGGCGCTGGATGGATGCCAGTGAAGCACGGCATCGACATCATCAAACAAACCATCGCGTACCATGTAAACTTTAGCGGAGCCACCTTCTTCGGCTGGGGTTCCAAACAATTTTATCGTTCCGGCTTTTTTATTTTTTATCAACCAATCTTTTAAAGTAACCGCAGCAGCTACAGACGCTGTTCCAAATAGGTGATGCCCACAGGCATGGCCAGGTCCGCCCTCAACAACAATTTTCCGATCGGGAACTGAATCTTGTGAGAGTCCTGGTAGCGCATCAAACTCTGCTAAGATGCCGATTACCGGGCCACCGCTTCCGTATGTTGCCACAAATGCAGTAGGCATTTCGGATACTCCGGATTGTATATTGAATCCTTCACTTCGTAGCACACCTTGTAATCGTTCCGTGCTTTTCGTTTCCAGAAAGCCCAACTCAGCATAAGACCAAATGTCTTTAGCTACCTGTCGGTAAACCGGAAATTTTTTATCCAACTCAGCTGTAACAAATGCTTTGTCTTTGTCGGGTTTTATTTTAGGATTGATTTCAGTTTGCGCATAGGCTGAAAATCCCGTAAGGATAAGCAGACCAAGAAGGATCTTTTTCATAGACGGAAGGTTTAGATGTAAAGGCATAATGTAAATTTATTTTTAGAGGTGTCCTACAACTAAATGATATTGGATGGCGAATCTTTTTTAATCGGTGGGAATTGAAGTGACCAGAAGTATCCTACACTTTTGAAGTGTAGGATACTTACCTAATTTTTCTTAATCTCAAACTCAACCCTCCTATTCAGTTGTCTGTTCTCTTCGGTTATTTCTTCTACAATAGGCTTTGAACTTCCATAACCAATAGCGGTAATGCGTTTTGCATCTATTTGAAACGTTGTGCTTAGATAACTTTTAATTGCATCGGCTCGGGCTTGCGAAAGTTTAAGGTTGGATTCTTCCTTGCCGGCAGAATCGGTATGACCAGAGATAATTAATTTAAAAGTTGGATGATCAATAAGAAAATTTGCAATCTTATCAAGGTCGGCATGCATCTCGGGTAAGATGTTTGCTTTCCCATTTTCAAATTCCAACGATTGAAAAGCAATTTTACTTTCAATGGGTTCTGCAATCTTGTTAATCTCTGTTTCTCCATCCATAAAGAATATTTCCTCAATACGGAAAAAATCATCGCCCTGGATAATCAATAAATAGTTTCGTTTGTTAATCAAGTTAAAGTCAAACGTTCCATCATCACGAATAAATTTGGGTGCTACTTCAACACCTTCATCTAAATCTATAACCGAAACAATTCCTTTTACTGATTTTCCTTGCGGATCTTTAAGACTTCCCTTTAGTTTCGTTACGGCTTCTGGTTGAGCTTCCATGGGCACCGGGAAAGAATACAAATCAAGATTTTTTAAATCGTCTTCAACGGAACGCGCATAATACAAATCCTTTGATTCCGAATCTATGGTAAAATAATATTCGCTACCACCGCCATTCACGAGTGGTCCTGTATTTAGGGGTTCGCTCCAACTGTTTTTAATCTGGTGCGACTTATAAATATCAAACTCCCCAAAGTTGAGGGGATGACCATTTGAACTAAAATACAGAACGTTGAATTTGTGATGGTAAAATGGACTCACCTCGCTTTGCACCGTGTTTATAATCGGCCCTGCATTGAGGGCTTTTTGCCAAACTCCTTTCGGGTTTTTTACAGCATAAAAAATATCCGATAAGCCAAAGGTGCCTACTCTATTGGAGGCAAAGAACAAGGTGTCACCATTGTGAGTTAATGAAGGATGCGAATCCCAGCCACTGCTATTAATGTTAGGGCCAAGATTTTTAACATCACCCCAGGTGCTATCTGCCTTTAAGGTGGCCACATACAAATCGCAGTTGCCCATACCATCTGGTGCGTTGCATCGCGAGAAGTATAAAAACTTTCCATCTAAACTAAGGCAAGCAGAGCCTTCATTAAATTCAGTATTAATATTTGTGAAAGGTTGGGCGGTGTCCCAATAGCTTTCAACCTTATAACTATAGAACAGATCTTCATTATACGTGTGATCGTACTTCTCATTACGCTTGGATGTAAAAAGAATCATATCATCTACATTACCAACCGTGGGGCCATAGTCTTCTTTATCGGAATTAATATAACCACCCATGTTGATCAACACAGATTGCGGTGGGCGCAGGGTGTCAATGTCTTTTCGGTAGTCAACTAACTTATAGTAAAAATCCAAGGGCACGTAGTTTTCTTTCCTTTCGGGATCGAGTTGTTCGTAGCGTTTATAAATATTTTTAATGTCGAGCCCTTGTTGATGATGCTTTAAAACAAGTTTATACAAAAGCAAAGACTCTCCCGGAGTGCCGTACGTTTCTGAAAGTTTTGCCAATCGCCAAATCATGGCAACATTCTTACTAAAGTTTTCAATCCCAAAATTCTTCACATACTCCTTCAACTCAGCATACATTTGTTTTTCCAGACTAGGATTATCCAACTCGCGTATTTTCTTGAGCTTTGCATCGTTTTGATAAAAGGCAAGCTTATTAACATTAGGAAAATTAAATATGTCAGACTGGCTGTAGGTGGTGACCGAATCATTAAGGGCAACAACGCCACCTTTTTTAAAACCCTTTTTTCCTTTTTGTGCGTAAATGTTGTTAGTGAAGCTCAGTGAGATCACCAAAAGCACTAATAAACAAGGTCTTGTAGCTTTTATAATAGTATTCAACATGTATTTGCAATCGAAAATTGAGACAAATTTGCCTGATAACCAAAACATTGGCATACGGATTGAACCTTACAGCGTTTCTTAAATATTAATTGGAGACACCCTTTTTTTGTGTCAAATTGGCATCTATAATATGTATAAATCTCTTGCAATAACACCTATGGTTCAGGAAGATTCGGAAGAATTAATTCAACTCATCAATCCAGAACAAGAGTCGGACTTAAAACCGGAAGATCTTCCATCCGAATTATCGATTCTGCCAATTAAAAATACCGTGTTATTTCCGGGCGTTGTTATTCCGATTACGGTTACTCGTCAAAAATCAATTCGTTTGATTAAGAATGCCTATCAGGGCAATCGTATTATTGGTGTAATTGCTCAGAAAAATAAATTAGCCGAAGAGCCGGGCATGGATGACCTCTATCGCTTTGGTACTGTGGCGCGAATTATTAAGATGTTAGTGTTACCCGATGGAAACACGACTATCATCATTCAGGGTAAAAATAGATTTCAAATTAAGGAATACTTGCAGGATGAGCCTTACATGACTGCAAAAATAGATTTGCAGATTGAACCTGTTCTTGATCTGGAAAGCAAAGAAGTAAAGGCCTTGGTTCTTTCGTTGAAAGATGCAGCATTCAAGATTTTAAAACTGAATCCGGAGATTCCACAAGAAGCGCAAGTTGCTTTGGATAATATTCAAAGCACTGGATTTTTAATTCATTTCTTATCGTCCAACTTAAATGTGGATGTTGTGGATAAGCAAAAGATTTTAGAGACTACCAATATTGTTGAACGGGGCACGTTGCTTTTGCAATTCATGCTCAAAGAAATTCAAATGCTTGAGATTAAGCATGAGATTCAAAAGAAAGTACACACCGATATTGATCAACAACAACGCGATTATTTTCTGCGCCAACAAATTAAAGTGCTTCAAGATGAGTTGGGCTATGATGGTCCCGATAAGGAAATTGAAAAACTTAGAAAGCGTGGTGAAGAAAAGAAGTGGTCGAAAAACGCTAAGGATCATTTTAATAAGGAACTCGATAAGTTACTTCGCATCAATCCACAAGCCGCAGAGTTTCCTGTGGCTATGAATTATGTTGAGTTTATGCTTGACTTACCATGGGCGGAATACACAGTTGATGATTTCGATTTAAATCGCGCTAAGAAAATTCTTGACAAAGATCACTTCGGTTTAGAAAAAGTTAAAACCCGGATCATTGAATACTTAGCAGTACTTAAACTTAAGAAGGACATGAAGGGTCCAATCTTATGTTTGTACGGCCCTCCTGGTGTGGGTAAAACCTCATTAGGAAAATCAATCGCAAAGTCGTTGCAGCGCAATTACATCCGTATGTCGTTGGGAGGCGTGCACGATGAAGCAGAAATTCGTGGACATCGTAAAACTTACGTAGGTGCCATGCCTGGGAAAGTTTTGCTGAACATCAAGAAAGCGAAATCATCCAATCCAGTTTTTATTTTGGATGAGATTGATAAAGTGCGATCTGATTTTCGTGGCGATCCTTCTTCCGCGTTGTTGGAAGTCTTAGACCCTGAACAAAATAATTCATTTGGTGATAATTACCTGGAGATTGAATATGATCTTTCGAAAGTATTATTTATCGCAACGGCAAACTCTTTAGATACTATTCATCCTGCGTTGCGCGATCGGATGGAAATTATTGAGCTTACCGGTTATACGGTTGAAGAAAAACTTCAGATTGCAGTTCGTCACCTTGTGCCAAAGCAAGTTGCTGAGCATGGATTGAAAGCAAAGCAAATTAAGTTTAAGAAGGAATCACTTCTAAAAATTATTGAAAGCTATACACGCGAATCAGGAGTTCGCAATCTTGAACGTAAAATTGGTTCTGTGGTGCGGAGTGTTGCCAAGTCGGTGGCTATGGAAGAGAAATTTGAAAAGGAAATTACACCTCAATTTGTAATAAAAGTTTTGGGTGCCGAAATTTTTGATGACGAACTCTACCAAGGTAATGATATTGCTGGTGTTGTAACCGGTTTAGCATGGACGCAAGTAGGTGGTGATATTTTATTTATTGAGTCAAGTTTAAACCAAGGAAAGGGTGCTCTAACTATTTCCGGACAATTAGGCGATGTAATGAAAGAATCTGCAGTCGCAGCATTATCGTATCTAAAGTCTAACGCAAAATCCTTAGGTATTGATCAACGTATATTTCAGCAGTATGATTTGCACATACACGTGCCTGCGGGCGCAGTTCCTAAAGATGGTCCATCGGCTGGTATTACTATGCTTACCTCATTGGCCTCTATTTTTACCCAGCGCAAAGTAAAAGGAAACCTTGCCATGACGGGCGAGATAACCCTGCGTGGAAAAGTATTGCCGGTAGGTGGCCTTAAAGAAAAAATTCTGGCAGCCAAGCGCAGCGGAATTAAAGAGATCGTTTTAAGTAAGCGAAACAAGCGCGATATTTTAGAAATAGAAAAAACTTATCTCAAAGGATTGACTTTTCATTATGTGGATACTGTTGAAGAGGTTTTGAAAGTTGCCTTGCTCAAAGAGAAAGTAGCTAAACCGGTTCATTTTATATTGACGGAGGCAAAATCTGATAAACCATAATTTATACGCATGTTATCCTCAACATACCTTACACCACAGCAAATTGTTAAAGAACTTGATAAGTACATCATTGGTCAGCACGAAGCCAAACGCAACGTAGCTATTGCACTTCGTAATCGCTGGCGCAGAATGAATGTAGCTTCCGAGATTCAAGACGAGATTGTGCCGAATAATATTCTTATGATTGGCGCCACAGGTGTGGGCAAAACAGAGATTGCCCGCAGGCTGGCGAAAATTGCCGATGCTCCCTTTGTAAAAGTAGAGGCTTCTAAATTTACAGAAGTTGGCTATGTAGGCCGCGATGTTGAAAGTATGGTGCGCGACTTGGTTGAGCAATCGGTAAACATGGTGAAGGCGAAGAAAAAGGAGGAAGTGAAGGAACGCGCTGCACAAGCGGTAGAAGAAATTATTCTCGATGCGTTAATTCCACCCATGCGCCAAAAGACAGCAGGCTTTCCCGTTACAACGGAAGAAGCAAATGGAGCGCCAACCAGTGATGTGGAATTGAATGAACGCACACGTAATTTATTTCGTGAAAAAATTAAGAATGGCGAAATAGAAGATCGCAAAATTGATATTAACATTAAGCAAAGTGGTAACCCAGGCGTAGGCATGATTGGTGCGGGTATGATGGATGAAGTGTCCATGATGAACCTGCAAGACATGATTGGCGGTATGATGCCGAAGAAGGCTCGTAAAAGAAAGGTGACTGTGGCAGAAGCCCGCAAAATTCTTTTTGAAGAAGAGGCATCCAAACTTATCGATATGGATGAGGTTAAAGAGGAGGCCATTCGCAGAGCGGAAGATGCAGGAATTATTTTTATTGACGAGATTGATAAAATTGCTTCGGGTTCTGGTAAGAAGGGCGGATCAGGCCCTGATGTAAGTCGTGAAGGTGTGCAACGCGATTTGCTTCCGATAGTAGAAGGCAGCACCGTAAATACTAAGTATGGTGTTATAAAAACTGATCATGTTTTGTTTGTGGCAGCAGGTGCTTTCCATACGGCTAAACCATCTGACCTTATTCCTGAGTTGCAAGGTCGTTTCCCAATTCGTGTTGAATTAACAAATCTTACTAAAGAAGACTTTGTGCAAATATTGAAGGAGCCAAAGAACGCATTGACAAAACAGTATCACGCACTTTTTGGAGCCGAAGGAGTTACTGTAGAATTTGAAGATGGTGCTATTAATGAGATCGCACACTTTGCTTTTGAAATAAATTCTGAAGTAGAAAATATAGGAGCCCGCAGATTACATACTGTAATGAGCCGTTTACTCAATGAATTTTTATTTGATGTGCCTGACAAAATAAAAGCCGATTCAAAAATCCTCATCACCCAACAACTCGTGAAAGACAAGCTTACTGGCTTTATAAAAAACAAAGATCTTAGCGAGTATATTCTTTAACGCGATGAGGCGGTTTATTTGTGTGGTGATCGTTTTTTGGTTTTGCATACCAGCGGTTCATGCGCAAAATGATTCCATACGTAATACCTACATTCAACAATTTCCGGATAAATTTTTTATCTGGCCTGTTTTAAAGAAGCGCGAAATCTCTTTCGACCTAAATAGTCGTGACGATAAAGGAAAAAAACTTAGCTACAAACCCAATACATCTTTTAGCGCAGGAGTTGGTTTTTACATTTTTGAAGTGGCGGCTGAAATAACGCTGGCTGTGCCCATCGGGGAACGAAGCAAAACAACCTATGGATCAAGTGATGCGCGCGATCTCCAGATAAATTTTTTAGGAAAACAATGGGGTGTTGATGCCTACCATCAAAAATATAATGGGTTTTATGTGCCGAATCCTAACCCTAATTCTACGTTTCCGGATGTATTTATAAAACGCTCAGACATTGAACTTATCAATACAGGCGTTAACATTCGATATGTATTCAATAACAATAAATTTTCACTCAAGTCGGCTTATAACTATTCAGAGCGACAATTGAAAAGTGCTGGTTCATTTATTATGTCAGGAACATTAAACACCTTTCGTCTGCAGGCAGACTCTTCCGTGCTAAGTGAAATATATGCGCCTGCAATTTCAGCTACTTCTACATTTAAGAATTTTCAATACACCGCATTTAGCGTGGCACCCGGCTATGCGTATAGTTTAATTTATAAATCATTTTTTTTGAATGGCACATTCTCTATAGGTCCTGCACATTATTGGATCGAATACACAGCTCCAGATCAGTCCACACAATATAATATTACCCTCAATACGTTTGCCGATGTGCGGGTGGCACTAGGTTATAATAGCGAACATTTTTTTGGAGGGATGAGTTTGGTAGCACAATCACGCGACATTCGCTTTGATGAACTTCATTTTACTAATGGCACCACGGCATTTAAATTATTATTTGGGTATCGCTTTCGCGAAGTAGGCGTTCTTAAAAAACGTGCGAAGGATTATCTGCCGAGAAGATAAAAATAAGCAACTTAATTACCGGTATTGAGGTTTTGCCTTTCAGCAAGGAAGGCATCAAGTCGCTGAGCCACATTTTCGCGAATGTTCATGTAAAAGAAATTAATGTCGGCACGGTGCCATACTTTTGTGCGCACGAGCCAACTTCCTTTAATGTTCGGTTTATTAACCCAAAGAAGCCCATCATGATTTTGAGCATCAACCAACTGCGTAGCGTAGGTAAACTTTAAGGCAACACCTCCCAGGTTTAGTTCTTTAGGAGCGTACTCTTCACTCGAATTCCAAAGTAGTGGATTGGTAGATAGTGCCTCTTGGTATCGCTCGAAATTTTTGGGTTTATAATTTTTAGCAAACGTATTCCACGATGCCCACACTCCAGTTTCGAATGGGCTTTTAGTAGGTGAGATATTTTTAAACCTTGTGGACGGAATAGCACGTCCAATCAAGTAGGCTGCAACCAATTGACTTTGTAAGGCTTTGCCATCAAAGTATTCCAATAATAAGCGTTCACAATGGTAACTTCCTTGACTGTGTGAAGCAATTACAATAGGCCGACCTTGATTATAATGTTCAAGATAATATTCAAAGGCTTTTTTCACGTCTTGATAGGCGAGTTCCAAAGCTTGGGCGCCATCTTCTTTATTGGGAGTATAAAATGAATACAGGTGAGCTTGCCTGTAGTAGGGAATAAAAATTCTACAATTCCCATTAAAAGCAGTGGCCTGATTTAAAATAGTTGTCCGTTGAATGGTTTCATTCAAACGTGCATCACTCACATCAGCATTCCATTCATACTCATTCGTTGGTTTGCTTGTAAAGATGGTAGGATAAATAAAAAATACATCAGCTTGTGCAGTAGCTTGACCATCTTTTACTGAAGATAATAACGGAATGCTATCCGCTGCATCGCGTTTGGACGGAAGGGCAGCCCAGCTATCTTCTTTGTTGTAGTCTGGTGGCGGAGGTATTGGTGATTCCTTATAAGATGTTTTGATGCTGTAGTTTTTGACCGAACACCCAGTCACTAAAAGAATTATCCAAAGGAGAAAGATTGATTTTCGCATAGGCAAATTTCTTAAATGTGTTTTTAAAAAAATAGTTAAACTACTATCCATTGATCTTCGGGATGACCAATTTCATTAAATGAAGTTCTGGGTTCTATACTTAGAAAGGGATAGGTTACTTTAGAAAGAAAAAGACCTTGCGGGAAAGCCGGTTCAAAAATTTTAGGTGTTTGCAACGTTATAAAATAACTTTCAAACTCATCCACACTAAGTTCGCCACGCCCAATGAGTAAAAGCTTTGCTACAATAAATCTAACCATCCTGCCAAGAAACCGATCGGCACTTATTTGAAAGCGCAAGCGATCTCCGTTTTTATCAGCAAAAAGAGTTGCCGCAGAAACTTTACATCGGGTATGGCGATGGTTATCCGGAGTTTTACAAAACGCATAATAATCATCGTATTGTGTTAACAAGACTGCTGCTCTTTTCATAGCATCTAAGTTCAAATTTTTTTCCTGATAAAGTGTGCTAATGCTATTCAAGAAAGGGTCTTTATAGGTATGAATAAAATAATCGTATTTACGTTGTGTAGCATCAAAGCGCGCATGTTGATTGTCTTCTACTTTTAAAATTTCAAAGATGGCGATATCACCTGGCAGTTGCTTATTGAGTCGAAAAATCAAATCATAATTCCAGGTATCTTTTATATCAAGATGAAAGAAAAACTGGCTCGCATGCACTTGAGCATCGGTGCGGCCACAACCCATAATTGAAACCGACTCTTTTAAAATCCCGCCAAGGATAGTTTCCACTACCTCCTGCACGCTGCCCACATTGGATTGCCGCTGCCAACCCCTATATCGATGACCATTAAAAGCAGCATGGAAGAAGAAACGCATGGTTGTGCAGGTAAAACTGTTCTTGTAAAAATAATACTATTTGGTCTGATCGGTATTATTTTCGATTTTAGCTATTCATTAAAGTTCCTACCTATGAAACAATTATGCTTTCTTCTAATAATTCTGATTGCATCGACATCAGCATTCGCTCAAACTGGTAAAGTGAAGGATAACCTTTCTTTGCCTAGTAAACTACTAAAAGGCGATCGTAAGTACGCAATCTATTTACCTCCAGATTATGAAACTTCGGAGCGCAGCTACCCGGTGCTATATCTTTTGCATGGCGCGGGCGATGATCAAACAGGTTGGGTGCAATTTGGCGAAGTACTTCACATTGCCAATAAATCTATTGCAGAGGGAACTGCAACCCCTATGATTATTGTAATGCCTGATGCAAACACCGGGCAACGTGGATATTTTAATGACCTGAAAAATGACTGGCGCTACGAAGATTTCTTTTTCGATGAGTTTATGCCATTTATTGAGAAGACTTATCGCATAAAGAAAGAGAAGCGTTCTCGTGCTGTTGCTGGACTTTCCATGGGCGGTGGCGGTTCTTTCATGTATGCCTTGCATCACCCCGAATTATTTTCTTCGGCTTGTCCACTAAGTGCCTACATTGGTCCGCTTACATTGGCTGATATGAAAACAAGCTTGGAGCGTAACAATCAAAAAGGAACGGATGCTGAGATTGAAACGTATTTCAATAAGCATAATGCAATTTCATTGATCAACGAAATAAAAGATGATCAGAAGAAATCCGTGCGCTGGTATATCGACTGTGGCGATGATGATTTTCTGTATGAAGGAAATGCACTCGTGCATATTGCTATGAGGAAAAAAGAAATTCCGCATGAGTTCCGCGTGCGCGATGGAGGTCATACCTGGACCTATTGGCGTTCGGCTTTGCCAACTGTTCTTACATTTGTTTCAGAGGCGTTTCACCAATACTAAAAATTATACTTCAAACTTGGTCTTCGCGAAAAAACCATTTCGTTTAGCTAGGCGCACGGCCGCCTATGTGTTTAAAATTATGGTGGGTTTAAAAATAGAAGGAACGCTTACCGATCCAGAATATGGTAACTTTGCCGGTGGATAAAAGTATGGGATTATCATGCGGGTTTGGTTTTTTGCATTTGTATATTTTGTAAGTTTTTTTGGTAGTGTTTGCTATGCGCAGCTTAACCCTGAGCGTATTGCCTTCAATCGACTTCAATCCGGAAAATGGGATCGTTCACTTGGTGCCTTAAAAAAATCATTGCGGAAGGACTCAACAAACCTTGAAGCAAATTATGTTTTGGCTGTGTGGTTTCTTACCGCTGGTAACCCCGACTTTCAAGAGGATTCTTCTCATTATTATATTGGCAAGTCAAAGCGTTTGTTTTCTCAACTTTCCGGGCGCGATAAAGAACGAGCCCAACGTTTTCCTATTGATAGTTTAATTCTGAATTTGTTAGATGAAAAAATTGATAGCACCGCATTTGCAAAGGCAAAGAAGATTAATACTGAATCAGGCTATAATCGATTTCTGACTTCGTACCCATTAGCAAAGCAGAAAAATAGCGCGATTGAATTGCGCGATGAAGTTAGTTTTTTGGAAGCCTTGAAAGAGAATACGTATTTGAGTTTTAGTGAATATCTCAAACGTTATCCGCAATCGCATCGATCCCGTGAGGCAAGTGAGCGATATGAGAAATTATTGTTTGAAGAAAAAACAAAGGATAACAAGCTAGCCAGTTTTAAATCATTTTTCTCAGCATACCCTGCTAGTCCGTATGCGGGATTGGCACAACAAGAGATTTTTGAATTGACAACCGCCAATGGTGAACCGGAATCATTTTTTCAATACTTAAAAGAATATCCAAAAGGCCAGTATGCTAAGCGTGCGCGCGATCTTGTTTTTCAATTGTATCGAGAAACCGATGAAAAAATTCCTGCCGCTATTGAATCCGATTCTCTTCGTGAGGTGATCAGGTTGGAATCAAAATTCTGGATTCCATTTTATAAGAATGAATTGTATGGGTTTATGGATCAAGATGGTAAGGAAGTGTTGCCGCCTACCTTTGAAGAGATCGAGGAAGAGTACAAATGCGGTCCTGTAAAAGAAGATATTCTGATTTTCAAATCAGGTGTGTATAGTAGAAGCGGTAAAAAATTAACAGCTCAAGGCGTTGAAATTAGCAATATCGGGTGGGGTTTTTTAATCGCTGAATCGGAAGGCTGTAGTCAATTGTTGCATAAGTCAGGCGTGTTGATTATTGAAACTTGTTACGATGATTTCAAGATTGTGGGAAACAATTTTATAGCGGCACAGAAAGGAAATGTGTGGCGATTATATACGCTTACCGGAAGAGCACTTGATGTAGATGAACTTAATGATGTTAAGGAAATAGAGGGCGTTGTGGTATTAACACGACTCGGAAAGAAAATACTTACCACGGCTCAGCAGCTTGGCGCCTTAGCGAATGGTGTTGAACTTAATGATGAGTTGGTTTTTGACGATGTTCAGGCAATGAGCAAGGGATTGCTGTTAGTGCGGAATGGCACGCTGGAAGGAATTATTAATAGTCGACTTGAGTATGTTGTTCCGCTGGATAGACACTCGCTTACCAAAACATCGTTTGGGTTAATAGAGAAACAACCTACCGGAACCATTGTGCATGGCTTGGCTAAAGAATTAGAGAACCAACGTTGGCACCGTATTTATTATCATCGCGATTGGTTGGTATTGAGCAGGGAAGGACAATTGCAACTGTTTAATATTTCGGCAAAAAAGATGGTGACGTTGAAAACTGATACCGTTTGGTTTGATCGCAGTCTTGCTTTCGTTCAAGCTGATAATGCCGTAAAAGTTTATTTGTCGGCAAGTAGAGCTATTGATTTACAACCAGATTCAAAGATTCAATTTATTAATGCCCGCGATTCCGTTCAATTTTTTTATACGGAAAGCAAAAACAAACGAACGGTATTCAGTGTGGCAACGGGCGATCAATTATTTATAACTGAATATGATCTGATTGAAACCATTGGAACAGATTTATTTATAGTTGCCAAAGGAAACCGAAAGGGTGTGTTGGGAAGAAATGGAAAAGAAGTAGTGCCTGTTGAAATGGATGCCATTATTCAAAATCAAACGGGGCAACTTTCATTGCTGAAAGAAAAGAAGTTTGGGTTATTTGATCTTGCATCGCGCCAATTGATAAAACCAATTTACGAGCGAAATGTTACCAGGTTAAATACCAAGTATTTGATTGCGTATAAGGATGGGTTTTATGGATTGATTGGGTGGGATACCAAACCGATTACTGAGTTTGAATATGCTGAAGTAGTACCCTGGGATAACGCTATAATTTGGGTTAAGAAGAATTTTCAATGGACACTGTTTAATTTCGAAACGAAAGAAATTATTCTTGATCGCATTCGTGATTTTACTTGGTTGCGAAATACTGAAGAGGAGAAATTAACGCGTGTGCATCGCGAAAATTATTATGGAATTATTAGTAACCGGAGTGGCTTAGTTATTCCACCTACCTTTCACGATATAATTAATTTGGGTACGGCCGAAATACCATTTTATTTTACTGAAAAAAGCGTAGAGGAGGCTGGCATATACGTTGTTATTTATTATGACCATACCGGAAAATTGGTACGCAGGCAGGCTTATGAAGAAGAGGATTATGATCGTATTTATTGCAATGCCAATTGATTAATATCCGAATAAGACCTTTCACGTAACTTTAGCATTCGTATTATAGCAATCTTGCTTAACTTGATGATTATTTTATAGCTATGAAGAATTTGAAATTATTACCTTTTTTAGCACTCATTAGTGCCCCGTTATTTTCTCAAAACCAACCCAAGTTGGTGGTAGGCATTGTTGTTGACCAAATGCGTCAGGAATATCTTTACCGATATGAGAGCAAATTTGGTGAGCAAGGGTTTAAGCGATTAATGAACGAGGGATTCATGCTTAAGAATGCACATTATAATTATGTGCCAACCGAAACCGGACCAGGTCATGCCTCTATTTATACGGGCACTACACCTTCCGTACATGGTATTGTAGGTAATGATTGGTACGACCGCACCACGAAACAGAATGTTAATTGTGTGGGCGATCCTAATCAAAAGGCTGTAGGTACCGATGTAGGTGGTGCCGTATCGCCATCGCGATTGTTATCAACTACTATAACCGATGAACTTAAATTGGCCACGCAACAGCGGGCAAAGGTTGTTGGCGTTTCTATTAAAGATAGAGGCGCTACATTACCGGCAGGCCATACACCTGATGGTGCCTATTGGTTTGATGGTAAGACAGGATCTATGATCACCAGTACTTATTACAAAGAAAAACTTCCGGACTGGGTAACAAAGTTTAACAGCCAAAAGTTAGTGGATAAATATTTGAATCAAGTGTGGAATACGTTGCTTCCTATCGAGCAATATGTTGAGTCAAGCCCAGATGATTCACCGTATGAAGGAAAGTGGAAAGGAAAAGATAAGCCAACATTCCCTTACAACCTGACTGAGTTACGCAAGCAGATGGGCCAGAATAGTTTGATTGTGATGACTCCCTTTGGAAATAATTTAGTAGCGGATTTTGCGAAAGCCGCCTTGCTTGGTGAAAATCTTGGTAAGGATGATGTAACGGATTTTTTAACCGTTTCTTTTTCTAGCCCCGATGCAGTTGGTCATGCGATGGGGCCAGATGCTGTTGAAGTAGAAGATGTTTACTTGCGATTAGATAAAACGTTAGAAGAATTTTTTGCTTTCTTAGATAAGGAAGTAGGTAAAGGCGCTTACACAGTTTTCCTTACGGCCGATCACGGGGTATCGCATGTGCCACAATATTTAAAGGACTTACACATTCCGGCAGGGTATTTTAAGCCAGCGTTTGTTAAAGCTGCGCTAAATGAACACCTGCAAAAATATTTTCCTAACAAGATGTTGCTGGAAGAAGTTACTAGCGATCAGATCTATTTAAATCAAGCTGCCTTTAGCGAAGACCCCAAGGCATCAGGTGTTGATATGCTTGTAGCAACTGAATTGATCACAAACTTTTTACTTTCTACCGAAGGGGTTGCGCAGGTTTTTTCATCAGCAACGTTGCGGCAGATTAATACCGATGAAGTGGGAATTCGTGGAAAAGTTGTTCGTGGGTTTAACCCGAAGCGATGTGGCGATATTGCTTTTGTTTTAGAACCGGGCTGGCTTTCATGGGGTGGCATTACCGGCTCCACACATGGTTCGGTATATACCTACGATACACATGTTCCTATTTTGTTTTATGGCAATGGAATTAAGAAAGGAAGCTCATCTCGATTTCATACGATCACCGACCTGGCGCCTACGCTTTCGGTTTTGTTGAAAATAAAATTTCCTAGTGGTAGCACCGGGCAACCCATTACTGAGATTTTAGATTGAAGTAGTAACTGCAATAAATTTTTCTGAATGTCAGGCCATTTCGGCCTGACATTTTGATTATAGAACCTTTAGAAGGAAGAACACATACCTAAATTATGATTTCAGATGATTAACCGCTATGCCGGAGAAATTCACATCAACCCCGTGCGCACCTTGCGCAACGATGATTTTAATAACGATGGTCATATTGAAGATATAGAGGCTACACTTGCCGAGGCCTTGGAGTTAAATCAAAAGATAAGCACAGGACTGCAACGCATACAAGAGTGGCTTAAGAAAAGTAACGCTGCAATTCAATTCCATTTTACCGATGCTGGCTATATTAGCATGAAGGGGTTGCCCGATGCGCAACTGAAAGAGTTGGCCGCAAAAGGTATGATTGAGTTATTTGATTTTGCTACAGATAAAAGCTGGGTAAAAAAGCATGGCCAGCAGTTTGGGTTAATTTGGGAGAATGGCAGAGCAGTAGAGTTGTAATTGAACTAAATTCTATTTCGGTTTGCGAGCGTACTATTGAAGGAATAAAAACTTTAAAAATCGTATAACTCAATACTCATTGGAAATTTGTGATGACTGGCATCTTTGCGGCCGGGATAGCAGCGGCACCCCACAGTAGCGTGGCCTGCGCGTAGGGGCGAGGAGTAAAGCGATAGCCCGATAAGCCGCCCAAAATGAATCAAACAAAGGCCTTTTCACTCTTACCTTAGAATTCCATAATTTGTAACCCGTTTTCAATAAACCAATTTCAGTAATGGCCAATAGCCTCGATGTGTACAGTATGATAAACAAGTTGCAGTTTCACTATTGGTTTAGTGATAAAACGCATAGCATGGATGCGCTGGTGCACAACAAATGCGAACGCGAACAATTGGAGATAACAAAAGTGATTGCTAAGCTTTGCCGAGTATCAATTAATTTGGAGACTGAGCCTTCGGGCAAGGGGGGCCTGAAGAGCTGGCTTACTGTAGCCGCTAAGCAGCCCAAGAAAGTAGCGCATTCAAAAATAGCTCTGGTAAATATACTGGTGGGAGCTTGTATGGCCACACCCTTGCAAGCCTCGGTTGGGGTAGCAACAACTATGCTGTTGGATAGATTATTAATGGATGCTGCATTGGATGAACTGTTGCTTGAGCAGCGTAGGCAAGCTATTGAACAACTGAAAGCAGATGCTGCGCAGCTGGTGCCATTGCTTGATGAGAATACAGTGTTGAAAAAAAGACGATCGAATTTTTATGACTTGTTGCGCAAATACCAAAAAGTAAAAAGTATTTCTGTGGCAATTACCGATCAGGCAAAAGTAATTGTTACGGAAGAGCAGGTAGTAGTGCGCGATGCGTTTAAAACATATTTGGTAAGTTCTAATGCCCTGGCACCGCTAGTTTTAGAACATGCTCAGATTGAAATTATTTCGCCTGTGTTAGTTACAGGCAAACACAAATGGCGTGGGCTGCACAATGGAGTTCCTATTTCATTTGTTATGAAGTCGGATGACTTTATGGCGATGGTTCAATCGGGTAAAGTGGAATTTAAAAGTGGTTCGTCTATTACGTGTACGCTGGAGATAGAAAAGAAGATGAATAGTGCTGGCGCAGAAAGGATAATTAGTTACAATATTCTTAGTGTGGCCAGTTATGCCGAAAATGGAAAAGCGACTGTGACTCCTGCACCCGAAGCGAAACAAAAACAACCCGGGGTGAGCAAGCGGCAATTAGATTTGTTTGGTAACTAGGTTTTGCTGGTATGTATAAACGCGAAGAGGCCGCGCGCCTTCGGGAAGAATTCTGGACTACCTTTGGGCGATACATGAATCCCGTTCCTTCGTCAGAAGGCTTAAAGATTAATTGGATCAATTACCGAACTACGTTTAAAGATGTAAACTTCCGCATGGATGCCAGCGGGCAGTCGGCTAGTATATCTATTTCATTAGAACACAGCGATGAGGGAATGCGAGCGTTATACTTTCAGCAGTTTGAAATGGTTAAGCCATTTTTGCAGGAGGCGCTGGCAGAGGAGTGGGAATGGCAAAGGAATAGTTTTGCTACCGGCAAAGAGATTAGCAGAATTTATAAGGAGCTACCTGACTGCTCAATTTTTAATAAAGATGATTGGCCACGTTTGATTTCATTCTTTAAGCCAAGAATTATTGCATTGGATCGGTTTTGGGAAGATGCCAGATATAGTTTTGAATCGTTGAGGTGAATGGCTGGCACTCGAACACTTTAATAATAATGAACCATGTTAGCCTAGAGCTTGCTCAATTTAGCAAGCTTATATTTTTGGATTCATAATGAATGTGGCTCTATGTTCGGTCTGGGGCTTGCATTTCTCTATAGAGTAAGATCAGTTTGTCAAACTCCATGGTTAGCGTGGGGGCAATGTTTTCATTACTGATTTCAATAGCTTCGGGCGAAAAGTTTTTTCCAATCATGAATTTATAGTACAACCATTGGTCCGCTTTGGTAAACTCCCACAGGGCATCTTCAGTTTGAAAAAATTCAATGGGCTTTCGTTCGCAAGCAACTTCTATCCAGTAGCCAGCGCCAAGTGCTTTTAGTTGTGTAAAAATTTGGTTTCGGTATTCGGCATCGTTCATCTTGCTGCTAAAGTAGGAGCGATCGGCTTTGCCATGGCCGTTTGTGCCAGCCATTAAGTAAACACCAACATCTTTTTGATTGATGACAATTTGCAGATGCATTACCTCGTGAATGGTTGCATCATATTTTTTTAAGACGGCTGCACTGCGGCCATATGCTAACCAGATACTGCGCAACTGGCGATCGGTATGTTGCGCAGGATCGAGGTTGCTTACCATGGAATCGGAATCATGGATTTTTAATTTGTGGACATGACTTTTAATCTGCTCATGAAGCTGCAACAACTTGGTTTGTAAACTCACGCGCTCGGCAAGTAGTTCGGGTGTGGTAACGCGCGCTTTGCTGCTGGCAAGAGTTAGGTAATCTTCTTTTTTAAAATACTGGTTTTTAAATTTTATGTGATCCCACGAAAAGCCAGCAGTGGTGAGTGCAAGCAATTGTTTCTTTTCATTTCGCGATTTACTTTCGCGTTCCTTAAAGGTGGGATACACTAATTCATATTCCTGAATAAGGGTTTCATTGAGAGGTTCAGCAAATTCGTAGTAGCCTATAAACCACGATTTCAGATTTTCAATTTCTTTTGCATCCGTAATTTTGTAAAAAAGTTCTTCGCTGTCTTTAAGGCCTTCGAGGGTGAGGTGGCCCGAGCCAACAAAGGCAACAGATTTTCGAAAGGGTAGGTCAAAAATATACACATTGGTATGAAATGAGTTACGCGTGTATATGTTTAGTGTGATGCGCCCCTGATAGTGGCGCCAGATTTTGCGCAGCACTTCGGGGTCGGTAGGCACATCCAACCCAGTTACAATTTCCATTTTGGTTTTGGTGGGAATGCGGCTTCGGATAAAATCGAAACCGGCTTCGGAGATTGCCGCAGTAGCGATATAACAATGTTCTACTTGTTGCAGTAACTTATCATTGATGAACGGAACAGCCAATTTTTTAATAATCATGAACGGGGTAATTGATTTCTTTTGTTTGCAAATTACGGCTTAAGTTGTTGGCTTAGTATTATCTGATGTATTTTGCATACCAAATTAATACCCATGACCGAGCGAGAACTAATAAAACTGGAAGGTACCATCCGAAAGAAAATGGAAGACATTAAAAAACAACGCGTGTCTTTGAAAGACAGCGGCATTGGTGGGTTAATGAATTCCCTAAAGAAAGTGGATGAAGCGCTTTATGAGAAAATTCTGCCTGAGTATAAAAAGATGGCTGCGGAAAGTAACATTTTTAAGTAGTGTTCACTTGTGCTTCCAAATCTTATACTCAAGCCAAATCATTTATCTCCCAGCGTATTAAAATTATACACGTAATAATTAGAATCTACAGTAAGGGTTGTATTATCAGACTCTAGTTTTTCAGATTTAGTTTGCCGGGTTGGTTTTAGTATTACTTCCTTACCATTAATCCAAACTTTTACAGGCATATCAAAACCACGGATGCAATTTGTCCAGTGGTAACTTAGTTTACCATCGCGAATGGCATATTCAAAAACAGGAATGCGAATATCACGCAAGTATTGATTAAAGAACGCATCTAATTTTAAACCCAGGCTGCTGGCTATATACTCTTCTATTTGCTTAGTTGTTACTGTTTGATGATAGAATTCTTTATTGAGTCCGCGCAACATAGCACGCCATTTTTCATCATCATTAACAATTTGCCTTAACGTGTGGAGCATGTTATTTCCTTTATTGTACATATCGGCACCACTGCCATTTACATCATAATCACCAATCATGGGGCTCGTATTAGAAATATTCATGCGAATGCCTTTTGTGTATTCAGCTCCGGCTTCCTTGCCATAATAATATTCAACAAACAAACTTTCCGAATACATGGTAAAGCCTTCGTGTATCCACATATCAGCCATGTCTTTATAGGTGATGTTGTTAGCAAACCATTCGTGCCCCGATTCATGAATGATAATATAATCCCATTTTAATCCCCAACCGGTTCCACTTAAATCCCGACCGAGGTATCCGTTTTGATAGCCATTGCCATACGTGGTAGAGCTTTGATGCTCCATGCCGAGATAAGGTACTTCAACCAGTTTGTAACTGTCTTCATAAAATGGGTACGGACCAAACCAATGTTCAAAAGCCTTCATCATTCTTTTGGCATCTTCAAAATGCACTTTGGCTTTGTCGAGATTGCTGCGCAGCACCCAATAGTCCATATCTAAGGGGCCTTTTTCACCAGCATATTTTTCTGAAAAATGAACATAGTCGCCAATATTAATATTCACGCCATAATTATTTATCGGATTCACAACTTCCCAAGTGAAGGTTTTGGTTTTGTTCTTCTCTTTCTTCTCACTTTTTAACCGACCATTAGAAACAGCAATCAAATCGCCCGGTACGTTTACGGAAATGATCATCCCATTATCGGGTTCATCATACATGTGATCTTTGCATGGCCACCACAAACTGGCGCCAATGCCCTGGCAGCTAGTAGCTATAAAATGTTTTTGGTTTGCATCTTTTTTCCATGAGAACCCACCATCCCACGGAGCATTTTTTGCCGCTAGCGGTTTACCTGAATATTCAATTTTAATTTCATTAATGTCTCCGGGGATTTGCTCTTTCACTAATTTGATGAAATGCGCATTGCCCTCGTGTGTAACCTCAAGCGGTTTGCCTTCTTGCGTTACACTGCCAATAACCATAGGTGGTTGCAGGTCAATCTGCATCACCATATTAGGTTCAAGAACTTTATACTTAATAATATTACTTCCTTTAATGGATTGATTCTCTGGATCTACAGCAACGATCAAGTTGTACTTGAGAAGGTCCCACCAAGCTCGCTCATTAGTAATGGATCCTCTTAACGAATCCTGGCGCGTGTATGTTTGTGATCGCTGAGCATAGGAAAAAGTGATCGCAATCAACAGAATTAGCGTAGAGATGTATTTTTTCATAGAACTTAGATAATGTATGCTAGTTTGGGCGTGAATTTAAGATTTTATTGAAACTTATAATTTTTCTTCGCCATTTGGTAACCTTAATTGTCAGGCGGAGTAATCCATTAGTACAATCCAACATATAACTATATGAATTCCACCAACCACACGCTTTTTGTTTTGTTATTCGTTTCGCTGGCCACTGTGCCGGTTATTGCGCAAAATTCTAATCCAACTCAGAAAACGGAAAAGAAGACTGTAAAGGAAGAATCCCGCGAGGATGGTTTGGTGAAACTAAACACCAACCGAAATTTGAATTTCAAGGTTAACATTGATGAGAAAGCGTTGGAAGCTGACATTGAATTGGCCGTTCAAAATGCAATGCGTTCAGTGGAGACCGCTCTTGAAGCGCTGGAGATTCACATTGAACCAATTGAAATTAATTTAAAAGATTTAAATCTTAATCTCGATCGTATCGATATTAACATCCCCCGATTTGACATCGATGTTGAGCCTATTGAAATTGATGTTGATGATATGGATGAGGATTTCGATATAGACATCGACATGGATAGCGATTGGGATAGTGATGATGAAGATCGTGTTATAATTCTAAAGCAAGATTCTGATTTTAAAAAATCAGGTAATGATGATAAATTAAAAGAGAATGACAAGCAGAAGGCGAAAGCTGATAAGGAGATGAAGCAATCAAAAGGTAAAGCCAAGGCTACCAAAGAAGAGAAAGATAAGGCGAAGGGTTTGAAAAAGATTAACTAGGATCACCATTTCATCAACTATTTAAAATGCTTTAGTATCGCGTCTTAATAACTATTAGGATGCGATACTTATTTAGCCGCTCTTCCTTCCCGTCTTCAACTTCATCATTGTTTCGCGCACGGCAATGGCCGGCAGCGTTGTTTTGTTTTCAGCGATATACGCGCGTACTCTTTTACGATATTGTTTTACCATACTTCGCAGCACCCACGAGATTGCTTTCGTGATCAATACTTCCTTTTCATTTTTCAGTCGGTCAATATTTTGTAAGGCCACTTCAACAAGCTCATCATTGTCCGGTTTTCGCACGGGCACACAAAGTAGCACCAGGGAAGCTCTGCGTTTTTGAATATTTATGCTTTTTGAAAACTTAATTAAAAGTGGTTTCCATTGTTTCCATTTGGAAGCAATCTCGGTGCTTGTGTACTTATTTGTGCAGAGCGAATCAACTTCCACCCAACCAATAACATGATTAAGCCAGGTATCAACTAATTTAGGATTGAATTGTTTCTGGGCAGGCGTGGCGTAATCCAGTAACAAGCCGGCCGTTATTTTTTCGGTGGAGCTTACTCCTTCTATTAAACTTGTTAAAAGTTTTGTGAAGTCCGTGACAGAAAGCTCTTGATTCTCCTTCATCCATTCTTTAAGTACACCCCGAAGTATTGGATTGCTGATTGGGTACCGCGGGTGTTTGTTACCGAGGTAAGAATCTAAAAAAGTATGTTTAGTAGGTATGCCTGAACTTTGTTGTATGCGCGCAAGAATCTCTTTATGGTGTAAATTCATGAGTTCTTTTTTATAAAGATAGAATAGAACAGTTAAACTTATTAAATATGTTATTTTTATAAACCGTAAAAATAATTCTGATATGATAATTATTGAATCCACCTCATTATGAAAGCAAACCTATTAGTGTTGTTACTACTTTGTACTGGAAGAATTGTAGCGCAGACTAATTCCGAAACCTATCCTGTTGATCCGGCTTCAGTCGAACAAGCAGGAGTGCCAAAAGGAGAGATTCTAAAATTTACTTTTGAGAATAGTAAAATATTTCCGGGCACTTCGCGTGAGATAAGTATTTACGTGCCCGCACAATACAAAGCAACCAAACCCGCATGCGTGTATGTGAATCAGGATGGCATACAATGGAAAGCTCCAACTGTTTTTGATAACCTGATTGCGAAAAATGAAATACCTGTAACGATTGGCGTTTTCATCACGCCTGGAAAAGTGTTAAGTCAAAATACGGACGAAGCACTTGATCGGTTTAACCGAAGCTATGAGTATGATGGCTTAGGAGATAACTATGCACGGTTTTTATTGGAAGAAGTTTTTCCTTTTGTGGAAAGTAAAAAGACTTCTGATGGCCGTGCAATCATCTTATCCAAGAGTGGAAATGATCGCGCCATTGGTGGTTCAAGCAGTGGGGCAGTGTGTGCCTTCACGGCAGCGTGGGAGCGGCCACAAGAATTTTCGCGCGTGTTTAGTGCGATAGGAACGTACACAGGTTTACGCGGTGCCGATCGGTATGATATTCTCATAAGGAAATATGAGCCAAAACCAATTCGCATCTTTTTACAAGATGGTTCTAACGACTTAAATATTTATGCAGGTGATTGGTGGAAAGCAAATGAAGCTATGGAACGAGCTTTGGTTTTTTCTGGCTATGATGTAAATCATATATGGGGCGAAGGCGCTCACAATGGACAGCATGGCACTGCTGCTTTTCCGGAAGCCATGCGTTGGCTGTGGCGCGATTATCCGAAACCAATTGCAGTTGGTAAAACCAAAAATCCTTTTCTTAACGACATCTTAATTGAAAATGAAGAATGGGAATTGGTAGGAGAGAGCTATGGATTTACTGAAGGTACCGCAGTCAATTCAAAGGGCGAAGTTTTCTTTCAAGACATTCCCAACTCAAAAACATATAAAGTAGGATTAGATGGGAAGCTTGAAGTTTATCTTCCAGATTCAAAAAAGGCGAGTGGCACAACATTCTCCACAACAGGAGAGATGATTACTATCACAGGTGGCTGGAGTGAACCGCCAACAAAACAACTACATCGGTATAAAACTGCTAAGGGATATGAGGTTGTTGCTGATGAAACTCCAGGAAATGATGTTGTTATCAGTTTTAAAGGAAATATTTACGTTACGTCTCCTGATGGAAGAGAGAAGCCAAGTAAATTGTTTTTAATAAAGCCGAATGGCGAGCGAAGTGTAATAGATGAAGGATTAAAATTTGCAAATGGTGTTTGCTTGTCCCCTGATCAAACACAACTCTATGTTACTGAATCAACTAGTCATTGGGTGTGGGTGTATCAGATTCAAGCGGATGGTACATTGGCGAACAAGCAAAAATATGGATGGCTGCATGTGCGTGATGGAGATGAAAATGCCTGGAGCGATGGATTAAAATGTGATCGGGAAGGAAGAATTTATGTAACGAGCCTCAGCGGCATTCAGGTGATGGATCAATTAGGAAGAGTGAATGCAATCATTCCGGTTCCTAAAACAAAAGGCCAGGTTTCAAATCTTTGTTTTGGTGGACCCAATTTTGATGTGCTCTACATCTCGTGTCAAGATAAAGTGTATAGAAGAAAAGTTAAGGTGAAGGGCGCCAATAATTTTGAGAAGCCAGTAAAGCCAAACAATCCAAGACTTTAAAATTGGAAACGAAGCTACTTTAGGCATCTTTAAAAACTCCTCTTACCCTTCTCTTTTGGAGAAGGGATAAGTGTTGAGGTAATGAAAGCAAGGGTTTTTAGAGATACCCTTAAGTTAGTATAGAATTATTTTTTACCGATTGAGATAATCCCCGAAGTACTACCCGTCATTTGCCAGTCGCTAAGTGATGTTGGAATGCAACCAATGGCGTTAAGCTGATCGAAGAAATCTTTTAACTTAAATTCTTCATGCTTCGATTCTTTCATCTTGGCATAATCGGCCAAAGCAACTTCCAATAAATACTTTCCTGTAATGTAGCTGCTGCCATAGCCAGGCTGTCGCAAGTATAAGTGTTGTTCGAACATGAGCAATTTCTTTTCAGTCTTCATCCAGCCGCGAGGTGTGTATTCTGAGTGTATTTTCCCAGCCTCTTCCATCGTTAGCTCATTGGCTTGTGCATAGAGCGAACCCAGTCCTCTGGCTGCCCGTTGGGCAATCATGATGTAGACAATTTCTCTTACGCGTGGATCATCATTATACAAACCAGCTTGCATAAACATTTCTTCTACCGCAGTGGCGGTACCTTCATTTCGAGAATCAAAAATATTGTAGAGTAAAGGTCCTTTGCGAATTTCATCGGGATTTGGTTCGTTATCCATACGGGCAAGTTCAAACCAATGATAAAAGTGAGAGTACAACGGTCGTGGATCATGATGCATGCCGATCAGAAAGAAGTTTCGTTTTTCTACAGGCACAAAGCTTCCAAGATGTTCGCGCAAAGCAGGTTCGAAATAATCTTTAACAGTAAGTATTTCATCGTTATTCAAAAAAGTCATCAAGCTTTTAGCCGATCGTTCGGCCATGGCATTAAATTCTTCAGGTGTGCTTGCCGGTTTTAGTTCAGGTAATTTTCTGTTTTTATGTTCTTCTAATTTAAGTGACGCCCATGCACGGGTAAGTTCACGTTTCAAAAGCATTACTTCATCATCCCACGTAAGTGGAACGAGATGTACGTTTTGTTGATACCAGGTATAATTCTCTTTGCCAATACCGGAGGGTCCTGTTTTTGATCCAGATTCTTTTTCCAACCAAACGGCCAAATCATCGGTAGAGGTAATCGCATTTTTTATAGCCGTGACTAAACCCGCTTGCGCGGATACGCCAGGCATTTCTAAAAGTGTATTCAGTTCTTCACTTTGTGTTTTAATATCGCGAATGCCGGCAATCCATAATTCTTTGGCATTTCCGGTAAGGTTAAGTTTGGCCTGTTCATTAAGCGGAGCGATTACATTTAATTCGTTGATCAATTTCATTCCGCTTTCTGTATCCAATGGAAATTGATACGTCCACACATCAACAACACCATGATGGGTGGAGCCCTCGTGCGCAGGTACATCGCTGCGTTCCATCCATAAAGTTTTATAGTACGCGGGGTCGCGCACCCACGGTTTTAGAATCCGGTAATTAAAATCCCAACCATTCATTTCGGCCCACACAATGCGCCAATCAACGCGTTGATCTATGGGCCAGTGTGCGGTGTCTATGGCTAATAGTCTTTTTTGTAGTTCTTTAAATTCCGGAAGACGTTTATCAAACGTTGCTGCGGTATAATCAGGCGCACCATCCCGCTTGGGCGGATTTTCAAACGTGCGCCATTCTTTAAACAAATCCACCAGACTAGTATAATCGGAAGTTGAAGGTGTTGGTTCTTGTTTCTTTTCAGGGCTACAGGCAATAGCCAGTATGGTACACAAAAGGAGTATGGGATTTCGCATAAAGAAATTTTAGAGGAACGAAGATATAAAAAGTATAGAGTACATAATCCTTAATAAAATAAGTTCATTATCGATTAGCTAACTATTGACTATACCAAATACTAAAGACTATGCGCTTTATAAGTACCTTTGCTTAATACTTTAAGGAACGCTCGCTTATGATGACCAAATTTTGGATGATAATCCGGGACGATACCAAACGCACTTTTGAAGTTTGTGGACGTGAGTCCAACGATAATTCTTTTACGAATAGAACCCACGCTATGCAAAAGTCGGGCATGAATGTTACCTGCATGACGCCTCCGGTTACAGGAAAGACTTCGAGGAAAGACCAGATAAAATATGATGGCTACACCAAAGAAGATGGCTTGTATGATAGACTGATGAAACAGTTTATGGAAATAACTATGCGGGGCGCGGAAGATCATTGGCATGAAGATTAATGGCCCAGGTTAGGCTTTGATGATCCAATACTCTATGGATCATACCATTCTTAAAAAAATTAGCAATCCAGTTTTCTGATTGATGGTGATTATCATTAGAAATAAGTAATTTGATCGATTAAATCGGTTGACTTATGAATATAAATATTGACGCTGAGAAAGAAAACACCTACGATGCGATAGTAGTAGGGACAGGCATTAGTGGAGGTTGGGCAGCAAAAGAACTTACCGAGAAAGGATTGAAAACACTTGTGTTGGAGCGCGGTCGTCCGGTTCAACATGTGGTGGATTATCCTACCATGACAAAAGATCCCTGGCAATTTGAAAATGCGGGCCGACTTACGCCTGAGGATGAGAAAAAACTATACGTGCAATCCCGAACTAAATGGATTGGGCAGGATACAAAGCATTGGTGGGTCAATGATTTAGAAAATCCATACACTGAAGTAAAACCGTTTGATTGGATTCGTGGCTACCATGAAGGGGGTCGATCAATCACGTGGGGCAAGCAAACCTATCGCTGGTCGCCAATGGATTTTGAGGCAAATGCAAAAGATGGTGTGGGTGTTGATTGGCCAATTCGATATAACGACATGGCTCCATGGTACGATTATGTTGAAACATTCATTGGTGTTAGCGGTCGCGCTGAAGGTTTGCCACAATTACCGGATGGAAAGTTTTTGCCCGAAATGGAAATGAATTGTGTGGAAGAAGTTTTCCGTGATAAGGTGGCTGAAAAATTCGGAAGGAAAATTACAATCGGGCGTGTTGCACATCTTACGGCTTCATTGCCGCATGATCCTTCTCGTGGAATTTGTCAATCAAGAAATATGTGTGGCCGTGGCTGTCCATACGGAGCTTATTTTAGTAGCAATGCTTCTACGCTTCCGGCTGCTCGTAAAACGGGTAACATGACGTTGCGCCAGCATTCTATTGTTCACTCTATTATCTACGATGAAAAGAAAGGTAAAGCGATTGGCGTAAAAGTATTAGATGCCGAAACAAAACAAGAAATAGATTTTTTTGCAAAGATCATTTTTCTAAACGCGTCTACATTAGGAAGCACATTTATTTTGCTGAACTCTATTTCTAATCGGTTCCCAAATGGATTAGGGAATGGAAGCGATCAGTTAGGAAGAAACTTAATGGATCATCAATATCGCACCGGAGCAGAAGCCGAAGTAGAAGGCTTTGACGATAAATATTATATCGGTCGCAGGCCCAATGGAATTTATATTCCACGATTTAGAAATATCGGCAACGATAAAACTACAGACTTTATCCGCGGTTATGGTTATCAAGGAAGTGGCAGTCGCGATGGCTGGTCGCGCGGCATTGCAGAAATGTCGTTTGGCGAAGAGTTAAAAGAATCCCTTACAACACCTGGTGCCTGGAAGCTTGGGATTACAGGTTTTGGGGAATGCTTGCCGTATAGCGACAACCGTGTAACTATAAACAAAGATAAGAAAGATGTGTATGGTCTTCCTACATTAAGTGTTGATGCTGAGTGGAAAGAAAATGAAAAAGCTATGCGCAAGGATATGCGTGAAAAGGCAGCGGAGATGTTAGAAGCGTCTGGCTTTAAAAATGTAAACATGTATGATGCGCCTAATAATATTGGATTAGGAATACATGAAATGGGTACAGCCCGCATGGGCAAGGAGGCAAAGACTTCGGTATTAAATAAATGGAATCAAGTACACGAAGCACCAAATGTTTTTGTAACCGATGGTGCGGCCATGGCCTCTTCAGCATGTCAAAACCCATCGCTTACCTATATGGCATTGACGGCTCGTGCAGCTGACCATGCGGTAAATGAATTGAAAAAAGGAAATCTGTAACAGTAAATTATATGACTATGAACAGACGAGAAGCTATTCAACGCGCAAGCCTGGTACTTGGCTATGCGCTTGCAGGCCCGGCAATAGCCGGAGTTTTAAACGGATGCAAGGCCGCACCGGAACTTGGTTACAAACCTGTATTCTTCACAGAAGATCAAGCAGCAACAATTAGTGAGCTTGCGGAAGTTATCATTCCAAAAACTAAAACGCCAGGCGCTAAAGATGCCGGTGTTCCCCGATTTATTGATCAGATGTTGAAAGAAATTTATAAGAAGGAAGAGCAAGATGAATTTTTGAAAGGGCTTACAGCATTTGAATCGGATGCGCAAAATGAATATGGAAATTCTTTTTTTGAATGCTCACCTGAGCAACGCATTGCTTTTGTGAAAAAACATCATGACGCTGCGTATTCTAAAGGTGTTGATGGCGGATCTTCGGGGTGGTGGAATGCAGGCAGTGGGGGAGAAAAACCATTTATCTTAAAAGTAAAAGAGTTGACCTTGTTGGGTTTTTTTACGAGTGAGCCCGGTGCAACACAGGTACTTCAATATAAACAAGTGCCGGGGCCGTTTCAGGGTTGTGTGCCATTGGCCGAGGTTGGCAAAACTTGGGCAACGTAAACGAATAATCTTATTCACTGCATTAATCAGTGTAAGAATTATTAATCGGCAAGCAGCCAGGTTTTTGCTTTTTCAAAATCCTCAAAGATTTGAATATTGAAGCCGCGCTTTTTGCTGATGTCCATCCAGTATTTTCCAAATGTCAGTCCTTCATTAGCAAACACAGCCGCAACTTTTATTTTTTTTAAATCAGGTATCGAGGCTTCGTAACGCTTTACTATGTTAAACGCTTCTGTCATGTTCACTTCAATCCTCAGCGCCCGATAATCAACCAGCATTTTGTTGCTGTTGGTTTCAATAGCTTTTTCAAAAATTTGTTTTGCAGCCTGAGTCATCGATGCCAGGCTATCGCGCGTGCCATGCCCGTTCACTAACAGGTAGTCTTTAGTTAATTCAAATGTGATGGGTGGCAATTCCATTGTAAACAGTAACAAATAGTAAAAACAAAGATATTGTTTTTAATTTAGCGATCGATCAGAATGAATGTGCTGGCACATTATAAACTTAATGGTCGAATTAATTTGTGACACCTTATCATTTTAGTTTAAGTCCTGAGTTTATAAGTGGTTCTGATCTCGATCAATACCTTGCATTGGGTTGGTTCCGAATGCATCAAAATATTTTTACCATCTCGCACCTTCATCTGGATAAACCACATCAGGTTCATTGGCTGAGGTATGTGTTAGCAGAAATTGAAAATAAGTCATCACATCAACGAATTCGAAATCGAGCAAAGAATTTTAGATACACTTTTGAGGATTGTGTAATTCGCGATGAGCACAAAGAACTACATAGGAAATACCGCGCTTCTATAAATTTTGATGGTGCCTGGAGCATTGAGGAATGTCTCTTTGGGGATGAACCTGTTAATAATAGTATCTATAACACCAAATGCATCTCACTCTATGATCAGGACAAATTAATAGCCGCAGGCTATTTCGATCTGGGTGCTTCTACAGCCGCATCCATTTTGAATTTCTTTGACCCATCATATCGCCACTATAGTTTAGGTAAATACCTTATTCTCCTTACGGTTGATTATCTAAAGGCCAATGATTTTGAGCTTTACTATCCAGGCTATTTAGTGGAATGCGTAAGCAAAATGGATTACAAACTTTTTTTGGGCGAACAGAATGCCCAATACTTTGATCCGGAAATTGTTGCCTGGCGATATTTTCCGCAGAGCCCTTTCTTTGCGATGATCTCAGCTCGCTATCATTCAAACTAAATGTTTATTTTAATCCCATAATGGGAAGAGAGTCTTGCTGGCAGAAAAGGGCCGATCATTAATATTTGGTAATTAACTGATAACCAAATAAATGAATCTATGGATTAGGGCTTGCAATAGGTAGGGTTAAGATTTAAACTCTATGAAATCCCTGATTAATAAATTAATTGCTTTTGTTCAACGAGAATGGTTCTTGTTAACTATGTTGCTTGTCATCTCCTTCATCTTGTTGGTGTACAACCAAACCTTGTAGGGTTTTAATTAAACAAATTATTTAGAACGGTTTAAAATCATTCATTCCATTGTTTGGTATGGCTTTGAGAAGTATTTTTGATTCGACTCAACCAATACACTCAACCCAAAATTATGAAATGGCCGCTAGCGAAATTTGCTTTCATTAGTAATACTAGTTCGGCTATTCCATGTGACCTTAAAAAAATAAACATTAACGCATGAAATGGTTTCTTGATCTTTTTTCAAGTTCGCTTGGAAGAAAAATATTGATGGCACTTACAGGAATTTTTCTGATCCTTTTCCTGACTGTTCACCTAACCGGTAATTTGCAATTACTGAAACATGATGGCGGTAAAGCTTTCAATACCTACGCTGAATTTATGGGCAATAACCCGTTGATCCAGATTATTTCCAAAGGCAATTTTTTATTCATTATTCTGCACGTATTGTGGGCATTGATGCTCACCATTTCAAATAGAAAGGCGCGTGGTCCGGTAGGGTATGCCAATCCAAATAAAAAATCAGTTTGGGCTTCGCGCAACATGGGCATCCTAGGCACCATCATCTTAATCTTTTTGGTTATTCACATCCGCCATTTTTATGCGGAAGCACACTTCGGTAGTTTACCTACTCAAATGTATGATGGACACGAAGCGAAAGATTTATATGGTCAGGTTATCTTCTGGTTTCAGAAGGATTGGTATGTGGCACTTTATGTATTTAGCATGATTGCCCTTGGGTTTCACCTCTGGCATGGCTTTACAAGCGCATTCCAAACGTTAGGGTTAAACCATAAGAAGTATAACCCTGTTATAAACTTTGTAGGAAAAGCATATGCTATTTTGGTACCGGCAGGTTTTGCGCTGATTCCAATTGTTATATTCTTTAGTTAATCAAGTATTAAAAATCTTAAACATAGATCATGAAGCTCGATTCAAAAGTTCCGGAAGGGCAACTAGCGGAGAAGTGGACAAAACATAAATTCAATCTTAAGTTGGTGAACCCATCCAACAAAAGAAAGTATGAAGTTATTGTTGTGGGCACAGGTTTGGCAGGAGCTTCGGCTGCAGCCTCACTGGCCGAGTTGGGGTACAATGTGAAATCATTTTGTTTTCAGGATAGTCCTCGCAGGGCGCATAGCATTGCGGCTCAAGGTGGTATTAACGCAGCAAAAAATTATCAGAACGATGGTGATAGCGTTTATCGCCTATTCTACGATACTGTAAAAGGTGGCGATTACCGTTCGCGTGAAGCTAACGTGTATCGCTTAGCGGAAACCAGTGTAAGCATTATTGATCAATGTGTTGCACAAGGAGTTCCTTTCGCTCGCGAATATGGTGGCTTGTTAGCAAACCGTTCATTTGGTGGGGCTCAAGTGTCCAGAACATTTTATGCCCGCGGCCAAACCGGACAACAATTATTATTGGGTGCTTACGGTGCACTCAATCGCCAGATCGCTAACGGAAAAGTGAAGATGTATAACCGCAGCGAGATGTTAGACTTAGTGGTGGTTGATGGAAAGGCGCGCGGAATAGTTACCAGAGATTTAATTACCGGAAAAATAGAAGCACACAGTGCGCATGCAGTGTTGCTTTGCACGGGCGGATATGGAAACGTATTCTTTTTGTCGACCAATGCGAAGGGATCAAACGTAACAGCGGCATGGCGCGCGCATAAAAAAGGAGCCTTCTTTGGCAATCCTTGCTTTACGCAGATTCACCCAACGTGTATTCCTGTTTCTGGAGATCACCAATCAAAGCTTACGCTGATGTCGGAATCATTGCGTAATGATGGCCGTGTGTGGGTTCCAAAAAAAGCAATGCCCGGATTGAAGTCGAAGGATGCGATGGCGCTTCCTGAATCAGAGCGCGATTATTTTTTAGAACGCAAGTATCCATCTTTCGGAAACTTAGTGCCACGCGATGTTGCCTCTCGAAATGCAAAACAAGTTTGTGATGAAGGTCGTGGAGTTGGATCAGGCTTAGCGGTGTTCCTTGATTTTACAGATGCTATCAAACGTGATGGTGAAGATTTGATCCGTGCCAAGTATGGCAACTTGTTCGATATGTATGCACAGATCACAGGCGAAAATCCATACAAAGGACCAATGATGATTTATCCAGCTGTTCATTATACTATGGGCGGCTTGTGGGTTGATTATAACTTGAGCACAACCGTTCCAGGACTTTACGCCTTGGGCGAAGCAAACTTCTCCGATCATGGTGCAAACCGATTAGGTGCCAGCGCCTTGATGCAAGGGTTAGCGGATGGCTATTTTGTGATTCCGTATACCGTTGGTGATTACCTCGCTAACATCGGTTGGAAAGATAAAATTGAAACCGATCATCCGGCATTTAAAGAATCGATTGATGCGGTGAATGGAAGAGTAAAGAAATTACTGAGTATAAAGGGCAAGAAGACAGTAGATGAATTTCATCGTTCGTTAGGCCATACCATGTGGGAATATTGCGGCATGTCGCGCACGGAAGAAGGATTGAAGAAAGCCAAGAAAATTATTCAGGAGTTGAAAGCCGAATTCTGGACGAATGTAAATGTATTAGGTTCACCAAATGAATTAAATCAAGAATTAGAAAAGGCTGGTCGCGTTGCTGACTTTATTGAGTTAGGTGAATTGATGGTGGATGATGCACTTAATCGTTCCGAATCGTGTGGGGGTCATTTCCGTGAAGAATCACAAACTCCGGAAGGCGAAGCCTTGCGTAAGGATGATGAATTTGCTTTTGTATCTGCCTGGGAGTATAAAGGCGAAGGCCAACCTGAAGAACTGAATAAGGAAGAATTGAAATTTGAAAATGTAAAACTCACTCAACGTAGCTATAAATAATTATGAAGATTGCGTTAAAAGTCTGGAGACAAAAAAACAAAGAAAGTAAAGGTGCCTTCAAAACATATCAGCACGATCATGTTTCGGAAGATATGTCGTTTCTTGAAATGATTGATGTATTGAACGAGGAGCTGGTAAAGAAGAATGAAGATCCCATCGCTTTCGATCATGATTGTCGGGAAGGTATTTGCGGTATGTGTAGTTTGTATATCAATGGGCACCCACATGGGCCATTGCAAACCACTACCTGTCAACTTCACATGCGTTCATTTACTGATGGGCAAACTATTACCGTTGAGCCTTGGCGGGCGAAGGCATTTCCGGTAGTAAAAGATTTAGTGGTTGACCGTTCATCGTTTGATCGCATTCAACAAGCGGGTGGCTATGTGAATGTAAATACTGGAGGTATTCCCGATGCCAATGAAATTCCTATTCCAAAGAAAATTGCAGACGAAGCGTTTGACTCAGCAACCTGCATTGGCTGTGGTGCGTGCGTAGCAGCTTGTAAAAATGCATCGGCTATGTTATTTGTAAGTGCAAAAGTATCGCAGTTTGCGTTGTTGCCACAAGGGCAGGTGGAACGAAAAGAACGTGCTGAAAAAATGGTAGCCCAAATGGATGCCGAAGGTTTTGGCTCTTGCACAAACACGTATGCTTGTGAGGCGGAGTGCCCCAAGGGAATATCAGTAGCCAACATAGCCCGCATGAACCGCGAATATTTTAGCGCGATGCTAACGTCATACGATGTGGAGGCTGGCGGAGGCGACTAGTAAGCAGCATTAAGGAGAATAAAAACCCAGTAGAAATGCTGGGTTTTTTTATACTTCATAAGTTTAAGGGCGCTACTACATCTTTAAAGTATCAACAATTGTTTATATTCGGTTGTTGTGCGCAATTACCGGATTGATGTACCAATTAAAATTGAGTTGAGTTAAAACTTTTTGTAAAATCAAATCATCTAATAGCCAGACTAGGACATTTGTACTTCTGAGATTAAATATTTAAGATCAATTCAGTTCCTGTTAATCATTATATGTATGAACTATTATTCTGAGTAGCGAGATTAGAACGCGCTTTAATCATAGCAATTATGAAATCCAATAACAATTAGTAACAACTAAACCTAACAAACATCATGAGAAATTACCTTGTCTTTTTGGGACTTATTGTTTCTTTAACATTAAAGGGACAGAACACGAGTAAAGATTATACTATATTTAATCCGACTCAAATGAAGAAGGAATTCTTTATTACTAGTAATTCTGGAACTCTCAATACACCTATTGGTATAAAGATTGGATATATTAGTAATCCTGGACTATATCTTGGATTTAGATATGGCAAAGGAAAAGTATACAACTCCGACAGTAATTTAGAGACAGTTTCATCTAATTTATATTCAATAGTGGGAGGGGTAACTAAGCCACTAATAATTAAAAACGATTTTAAGTTAATTGCGCAATTAGGACTTGGTTATGGTCAATGGTGGGATTACAGATGGGAACGATGGACAAAATCTGGTTATGAAATTGAAGCTGGATTAATGGTTCAGAAAAGGAGATTTCTTTTAAATTTGACTGGAAATCTTTTGAATGGAAATAAAACATATGCTACTGGTGATTTTTGTATTGGGGTAGGTTATGTTTTTAAAAATAGGACTGTTAAATCAAAATAATTTACTTTGGACATCATGGTATTAAACAAAAAACTTGTTGACACCATTTCCAAAGGTTCGAGTTTGAGTGCATGTAACTGTGCATAATAAAATGTTTCTGTAATGGTGGCGTGACATCAAGGTATTGAGGTACATTTATTCTATTACGTTTCTCCATGTGGGAAAGGACGCGGCTTCGATATGCCACCACTACAGAAACACAAACGTTGTAGCTCATGCGCTAGATGACTCCGCAGGCAACGATGTACAAGACGACAAAGATTTGTTTGCGCTGAGAGCTTGGGCGACAATTAAATAAACTGAGAATTTAATAATGAATACCAAGTTAATAGTTTTGCTTTTGTTAATGACCTTTGGGACAACGACAGTTGCTCAAAATCTAGACAGCATAAAAACCGAATTAGAACGAGACTATAAAACATCAATGTCGTTACGACAAAATGCGATGCCGACAATTAAAAAGTTTGGATATGAGTCAAAACAAATGGACTCATTGAATTCACTAATCCTAAACTTTGACTCTGTAGCATTAGAATGAGCTGTTAATATTGTAGACAAGTACGGATGGTTGGGGAAATCGAAAATCGGATTTGTGGCAAACCAGACTTTATTCTTAACTATTCAGCATGCTGACAAGAGATTTCGAGAAAAATATTATCCATTATTAGAAACTTCAGCTAAAAATGGAGAATCAAACCTATTCGACATGGCAACAATGAAGGATAGGATTTTAGTTGATAATGGACAACAACAGATTTATGGAACCCAAAGAGACTTGGACGGCAAATATTATCCAATCGCTGACATAAAAGGACTTAATAAAAGACGTAGACATGTTGGCTTAGAAAAGTTGAAATTAAATGACCGGGACTTGAGACGAATCCAAAATTAGCAGTGACGGTAGACGCGCACGAGCTACAACAAAAGCTATAAAACATATGCGGTATAGTTGGTTCTTAAAGTGTGTGCTACTGAATTTCGTTCGGCAACGTGAGGCATGAATGAAGGTATTTAAGTGAATACGCTTCATAGTTAAACGTTAACCTGAAGGCATGCGCAGCAAGAAAAATTGACCAAAATTTAAAATTATTTCAACTTTCTAACAAGAAAGGGTGTCTAAACAGATGATATAACTTAATGATAAATTCCATGAAAAGATATTTTCTCTTGATTGTAATCAGTTTATTTATTTTGAGTTGTTCAAACGACAATGAAACAACTCAAATAGTTGGACAGTGGAAATTAATTTATAGACATTCAAATCCTTGGAGCAGTTTCATAGCTGATGAATCAGCAAAGAACATTGTGTATGATTTTAAATCAAATGGAATACTTATTGTAACTGGAAATCAAAGCGCACCGCACACAGATGGACAACACAATTATTTTTTCGGAGAAGACATTTTAGGAGGACTTTCAAGCGACCCGAAAATATTATTGGTGAAAATTGACGGTGATAAATGGACTTACAATTTATCGGCCGGACAAATGATGTTGAGTCAAGGGTACCTTGACGGAGAATCTTTAACATTTGCCAGAAAATAATTAATACGAAAAAATAAATTAGTTTTCGCGTAAAATTTTTGCAGTTGGATCCGACTCCGCTAACAATTATCTGGACGAGAATAGAAACTATTATTTGACAATTAATCCATCAATGGACTAATTTTGATAGTTTAAAAATATCCAACATTGCAGAATCTCTAATAGTTGAGTTAAGAGATTTTTGGTAGATATAAAATCCATTAATCAATCATTACCTAACGAAGCGACTAATTGTTAAATAATTTATTTATCCAGAGGAGTAGATTCTTTTAAAATTAAATCTTGAATAACTCGTGGGTCTGTAAAGTAAACTGTGTCAGTTAATAATTATTGTAATCATATTTGATGTTGTAATGTGGGCAACTCCCACGCTGAA
>Ga0209480_10000188_pt1 | contig 55307 bp, 47 predicted proteins | sample JI61114C2DNA_FD_187501 | JGI IMG/M metagenome (GOLD analysis project Ga0209480, IMG submission 187501) | Wastewater effluent complex algal communities from Wisconsin, to seasonally profile nutrient transformation and Carbon sequestration -... | ecosystem: Engineered > WWTP > Effluent > Algae...
TATGGTTTGGCAACGTATGCACTGGGTAATTACACCTATTACAACGATGACTTTATGGATGAGCTATCGGATTCCCTGCCGCTGACCAAGACCATTTTGCCGGATATTCTACCCTTACTAAACCTGGATGATTATAAATCGCCGGTGATGAACCTGCTGGGAAAAATGGCTGACAGCAACCTCCTGAAGCCATCCGATTATGTGATGTATTACAATAAATTCCTTCTGGAAGCCAAGCAGGAGCTGAAGAAACAGGCCGTTGCGGAGAAAAAACTGGCGATACAGAAAGCGGAGGAAAGCAAAGAAGAAAAGAAAAATAACCGCAATGATGATGACGAAGACGATGATGAGGGAAACGACGACCTGAGCCAGTATGCCACATTGCTGATTCCTTTCTGGGATAGTCATCCCGCGGTATCACCGCTGATCAGTCAGATGCTTTCATCCAATGATAAAAAACTGAAGTATAATACGCTCATGCAGTTATTGAAAAAGAACCGGCCGTTCCCTGACACCTTACTGCGTTATTTTGCCGGACTGGATGAATACAGGTATGAATTATATAAAGACCTGCGTGATATGAAGAAGCCGGAAAAGTTTCCTGCCATGTATAATAATCACCTGGACCTGGGGCGGAGTGCCTTACTGGCTGAGAAGGACTATGGTAAGCCAGACTCCGTGGTGTATGCAGACCGCGTTCAGGTTGAGTACAGGGGCAAAAAAGGGTACTTCTATTTCTTTACGTATAAGACAAAGAAAGACGACCTGAGCTGGAAACTGGCCGTGGTTGGGTTGGTGCCGGAAAACCCCAGGGAATTTGAATTTGTGGATTCGGCTGCCCTGGCGGCTTTGCAAAAGAATCCCGGGCTGGCCTTTCTGAATTCGCCCTTCAACCGGTTTAGTTTTACCAGTTTTCTGGATGTGAAAGTAACTCCGGGAGAGCAGGTAAAAGTACAGTTGAGTAAAGAAGTAAAGAAGCTTCTTTATTCCCGCCGGAAAAGTGCCCGTCAGTTTTATGAGAATGGCAATAACCGTGATTATGAAGATGGGCCGCCGGAAATAGAATAAACGATTGCTCAGCTGATTCCTTTGGGAATGGCGGCAATTAATTGTTTTGTATAAGCGGATCGGGGATGCAGGTAAATGGCATCAGCCGGTCCGCTTTCTTCTATCCGGCCTTTGTTCATCACCATAATCCGGTCGCTGATATAACGTACAACGGAAAGGTCATGTGAAATAAAAATGACGGTAAATCCGAATTCTTTTTTCAGGTCATTCAACAGATTCAGCACCTGTGCCTGGACGCTTACATCAAGGGCCGAAACGGACTCATCGCAAACTATAAAGGAAGGGTGCAAGGCAAGTGCCCGGGCAATCACAATCCGTTGCCGCTGACCACCACTGAATTCATGCGGGTAGCGATTGAAATGTTCTGCCCGCAGGTTCACTTTTTCCAGCAATTCCACCACTTTGTCTTTCCGTTGCTGATCAGTTGCCTGTAAGTGGTGAACTTTCATGGGTTCAGCTATGGCTGCACCAATGGTCAGTCGCGGGTTCAGGGATGAGTAGGGGTCCTGAAATATAATCTGGATTTCTTTACGCAAGTCCCTGAGCGTTTCTTTTTTCCGTGCGGTAAGTTCAGTTCCTTTATAGATAATCTTTCCCGCTGTCGGTTCTATCAATCGTAACAGGGTCCGGCCCAGGGTGGTTTTACCACAACCGCTTTCACCTACCAGTCCAAGGGTTTCGCCCTGGTAAACAGTGAAGTTCAGGTCGTCCACCGCTTTTGTATATTGTAAAGTTTTACCTATGAAATTCTTTTTTGCCGGAAACCAGACGGAAAGATTTTTTACTTCGAGCAAGGGTTCCTGGCCGGTTATGGGTTTCAGTGGTTCCTGCGCGGCGGAGATGACGGGTTTCTTTTCGCCGGGTTCCATAAAATCCGCCACCACCGGCAGCCTTTCTCCACGCAGATGATTTACAGGACGGCAGGCAAGCAACGCTTTGGTATAAGGGTGTTGCGGGTGTGTAAATAATGTGGAGACATCTCCCTGTTCAACGATTTCACCTTTATACATTACAGCGGCTCTGTGCGCAATTTCGGCCACTACACCCAGGTCATGCGTAATAAAAATTACCCCCATGCCGGATTGTTGTTGTAATTCTTTTATCAGCTGGAGGATTGTTTTCTGCACGGTAACATCCAGTGCGGTGGTCGGTTCGTCACAAATCAATAATGCCGGTTCACAGCACATCGCCAGGGCAATCATAACCCGCTGTTTTTGTCCGCCGCTGAGTTGATGCGGGTACCGGTTAAACATCATTTCCGGATCCGGCAGTTTTACTTTTTCAAACCAGCCGATAACTTGTTTTCTGGCCTCCGCTTTTGTTGTTTTTTTATGCAACAGGATGGCTTCCATCACCTGATTGCCACAGGTGAGAACAGGATTCAGGGACGTCATGGGCTCCTGGAAAATCATGGCAATCTTATTTCCCCGGATATCCTGCATTTCATACCGGCCGCGTTTGAGCAGGCTGACCGGTTCATGGCCGTCGGGACTGAAGAGGATCTCACCCTTACTGTACCGGGCAGGAGGGGAAGGAAGTAACTGTAAAACGGAAAGTGACGTAACTGATTTGCCGGAACCGGATTCGCCCACGAGGGCCAGTATTTCTCCACGTGCTACAGTCAGACTGATATCTTTCAAGGCATGTGTCACGCCGGAACCGGTGGTGAATTCTACATGCAGATTCTGTATTCGGAGCAGGGGATACATCAGTGGTTCTTATCAGAATTTCAGATGGCGCACCGTCAGTCCGTCATTCATCAGTTGTTTCAATGAGTCAATACCAATCTTCAGGTGGTTTTCCACGAAATGGGCTGTGACAGCTTTGTCACTTTCTTCTGTTTTAACCCCTTCCGGGATCATGGGCTGGTCACTGACAAGCAGGAGTGCGCCGGTGGGCATTTTATTATAGAAGCCTACGGTAAAAATGGTGGCTGTTTCCATGTCAATGGCATAGGCCCGCACTTTCTGCAGGTATTCTTTAAATGGTTCATCATGTTCCCATACCCGGCGGTTGGTGGTATATACTGTACCGGTCCAGTAATCCACTTCATAATCACGGATGGTGGTGGATACGGCTTTCTGCAGGGCGAAGGCGGGCAGGGCCGGGACTTCGGGTGGAAAGTAGTCATTGGATGTACCTTCTCCTCTTATTGCGGCTATGGGAAGAATCAGGTCTCCCAGTTTATTTCTTTTTTTCAAACCTCCGCATTTGCCCAGAAATAAAACGGCTTTAGGGTCAATCGCTGTCAGCAGATCCATGACGGTGGCGGCTGTGGGACTTCCCATGCCGAAGTTGATAATGGTGATGTTGTCAGCGGTGGCACATTGCATGGGTTTGTCTTCGCCGACCACCTTTACATTATTCCATTCGGCAAACATGTTTACATAATTACTGAAATTGGTCAGCAATACATACTCACCAAAATTTTCCAGTTGCTCCCCGGTATAACGGGGCAGCCAGTTATGTACAATTTCTTCTTTTGTCTTCATACTACGAATTTAATAAAATACGCCGACCTGCCGGTTTTAAATCAGGAGTACATGAATCAGGGATAAGTATCCGGCGGCTGTTGTATTTTTGAAATATGATCAGTATCGGCTATCCGGAACCGGCATTCCGCAGGAAAGAAGAAGAAGGCAAAGAGTATATTTTTGATACACTTCGCCGGAAATGGCTGTTGCTGACACCGGAGGAATGGGTCCGGCAGAATTTTATCAATTACCTGGTGCAGGTGATGGCATACCCGGTAAGTCTGATTGCCCAGGAAAAACTCATCCGGCTGGGAGAGATGAACAAACGCTTTGATATACTGGTATATGACCGAACTCATCAACCCTGGCTGATGGTGGAATGCAAGGCACCGGAAGTTCCGTTGACAGACAACACGCTGCAGCAAATTTTACGCTATAATCTGAGTGTACCGGTGGCCTATCTGGTAATAACCAACGGCAATACCTGTTATGCCTGGCACCGGGGTACCGCAGGTCTTGTTCCATTAGCGGAATTGCCTGTACATGGTGGATAACCCGGCCTGGAAAGCGGCCGGGATTATTTATTTTTTAAAGATGGCTTCATCTACGGGTACATTCAACTCCACTTTCTCAACCAGCATTTCCTGCAGGGTCTGACCATCCACTTTCTGCGCGCGGGTATAAGCGAATTTAATTCCGCCGGTTTCTTTGTAATTGGAGAAAACGGACTCCACATCCATTTCCTGTCCCTGCATTTCTCTTTTAGTTACGGATTTCATGATCGTAAAATCGGTGGCATTTATAAAGTATGTAAAAACTCTGCCGTCTTCTTTTGTAGTAAGACGGAGCTTAATCGTTTTCACACTTTCCACATCTTCTGTCCCCAGCAGTTCCAGCTGATGTCCCCTGTTTTTGTAATCCATCAGGTTAGTTACAAGATTTGTCTGTGATTTAAAATCAGCCAATTGGGGGCCGGTAACATCTGTGGCTTCAGTAGCCCCGGTAAACGGATTAATCGACCATCCGGCATTGTTATGGTAAACCATGGTTATTGTCTGTCCCATTACATCGATGTCTGTACGAAATGATTTTCCATTGATTACCTGGGTTGTGATGGGCATATCAACGCCGTTACCGGAAACAGTACCTGTTACTTTATAGGAAGTGACTTTGCTGAGTACGTCCATTCCACCCATGGCCTGGGTATATTTCTGAACGATTTCATCTGCGGTTTGTGCTTTGGCAGACAGGAGGAGGAAGCTGAAAATGGCGGTAAGGAATAGTTTCATGATCATTTATTTTTTGACAGGGTGAAGATAGTTTTTTTCATACCGGCCGGTACGGATTTACCGTGAAAGGCCGAAAAGCGGGTGTGAAAGGCATCCTGTAAACGTAAGGGATAAAAAATCCCGTCTGCAGAAGCAGACGGGACAAGTATAAGCAATTTGTCTGGCGTATAAATTTTACGGGAAGATACCCAGTTCAGCATAAGCTGTTGCCACTTTATTAATGGCCACCACATATGCCGCAGTACGCATATCGGGGATTTCCGGATTTTCTTTCCAGGTTTCCATGATTTCATGGGTGGCATTGATCATGGTTTCTTCCAGACCACTGTATACCAGATCCACTTCGTCCGGGCCATGCATAATCATTTCACGGGCGGCCGGTTTTACTTTTTTGCCACTCACTTCCTCGATCTGTCCCAGGATATGCGTATTCATGTTTTCTGTAAACCTTTTTTCGAGGCGGCCATAACGGACGTGGCTAAGGTTCTTCAGCCATTCAAAATAGGAAACGGTTACACCGCCAGCGTTGAGATACATATCCGGAACCACGATAATCCCTTTTTGTGCAAATATTTCATCAGCTTCAGGGGTCAAAGGTCCGTTGGCCGCTTCACCGATCAGTTTGGCTTTTACATTGGGTGCGTTTTTGCCATCAATTACGTTTTCCAGTGCGGCCGGGATCAGTATATCGCATTCCATTTCGAGTGCTTCGCCTGATTTTGCAAAATTGCTGGCACCCGGGAAATTCAGGATGGAGCCTGTTTTCTTGCGGTGCTGAAAAACAGCATCCACATCCAGTCCGTCATTACTCCAGATGGCACCTTCATATTCTGCCAGGGCAATGATTTTCGCACCGGCATCCTGGAAGAATTTGGCAGAGTGGTACCCTACGTTTCCGAGTCCCTGTACAATTACCCTTTTTCCTTCCACCCCTGTTGACAGGTTCAGCTTGGCCATGATATCGGCCATATTACAAACTTCACGTATCCCGAAGAATACACCCAGGCCTGTGGCTTCACGGCGGCCGCGCACCCCTCCTTGTGAAATAGGCTTACCCGTTACACAACCGGCAGCATCAATTTCTCCGGGGTGCATAGCCGTATAGGTATCAAGGATCCAGGACATTTCTCTTTCGCCTGTTCCGTAATCCGGAGCGGGTACATCCGTACCGGGTCCGATGAATTTTTTCCGGATCAGTTCTGAAGTATAGCGGCGGGTGATCTTTTCCAGTTCGAGCGCTGAATACTTCTTCGGATCGATTTTAATACCACCTTTGGCTCCGCCAAATGGCACATCCACAATGGTACATTTATAAGTCATCAGGGCCGCCAGGGCCATTACCTCATCCTGATTTACTTCCGCGGCAAAACGTATACCTCCCTTGCAGGGTGTTTTATGATGGGAGTGTTGCACACGATAGGCTTCTATTACTTCAATTGTGCCATCATCCCGTTTGATCGGGAAACGGATCTGGTAAACTGCGTTACACTGACGGATCTGTTCTAATAGCCCTTTGTCCCATTTTGTGAATTTGGCCGCTTTGTCGAAACTTCTTTCTACTGCGCCAAAAAAGCTGTACTTGTGTGACATGATTTCTTTTTTAGGTTATAGCAATCGTTCGTTATTATGTAAGATCTTAAAAAAGCCGGTAAATGTATTTACTGGCTGTTGATTGTCTGGCTGTTAATTTGAATCTTTTTCCAGGCGGGATATCTTTCTATCCAGGCGGGCCACATAGAGTATCAGTCCGGTGAGGATGGTCAATACCACAGCCACCACCACGTAAATTCTCCCGTTGCCGCGCATGGTATCGGCCATTTCAACAGGTTTATCCTGTGCCAGGCAGAGCAAGGACAGAATAAGAGCGGGAAAGAGCAGGGTGAGTTTTCTGATTAATTTCATGCTGACATCTTTTTTTCTTTCAATAAACTGATACGGATCTTGAGTGTGGTAATCCAGACACCCAGCAGGGTCCAGCCAATTACCGCCGGATAAAAAACCGTCCGCATACTGCCGTCAATATCATTTTTCACATCCAGTGCAGGATTCTCTCCGTCATTACCCGGATGGAGACTGGGAAGGATACGTGGCAGAATCCAGATTGAAGGGAATAAAATGGCGTAGGCGAAAATATTATATACGGCACCGATACGGGCTTTCTTGTCCATATCCTGAATTGAATCGCGAAGAATCAGGTAAGCAAAATAAACCAGCAAGGCGATAGCCGCACCGATCAGCTTCGGATCACGGGCGATCGTACTGAATGAGTTGGCGGCTGGTTTATTCGGGTCAGCCCATGTATACGAGGCCCATATAGCCCCGGTTATATAGCCCAGCAGTCCGAAAACAATGGCAATAACTGCAAAGTGCCGGGCATAAATATCGTATTTCAGATTAAACGTCCGCAGGTACCTGACCGAGTTGACCACGGATACCGTAAACAGGATCATCATGGCGAACCACATACATACATGGAAATAAAGATTGCGTATGGTTTCCTGTAAAAGCGGCAGGTGGGGAACAGGGCCCAGGAAGCCGGCAATGAATGTGTAGACAAGTAAAACAATACTTGCGATCTTCCACCAGGACTTATACATATAGTTGTTTACGTTGGTCATCGTCTGTGCCATTATGATAAATGGCCGGCTTTGAGGGACAAAATTAAGGTGATGCTGCTAAATGAAGCTAAATTTTATTTTGATATTAATCAGGGTACAGGCCGTTGAAAGTCAATCTCTCCAAAGAAAGGGGAACAGTATTACAGAGAGCAAAATAATCAGGGCATCAAGGGCCACCAGCATCAGTACAGTACCGGTGGGAATCGTCAGCAACGGGGAAAAAGCGGCACTGGATAAGCGCATCAGCAGAATCAGCTGGGGGATAATGATTGGAAATCCCAGTACGGCCATAATCGCGGCATTTTGCTGTGCTTTGGCGGCAATGGCGGCCAGGAAACTAAAAACAAGGCTGAGGCTCCAGCCACCTAATAATACCAATCCTATAAATGCCCCGGCTTTTTCCAACGGATTCCCAAGGAACATGGTAAATAGAACCAGGCTTAATAAACTCATCAGCAACATCAGGAGTGAATTGAACAGGAGTTTGGCCAGGACAAAGGCGGTGGGACTGGCAATGGAATAAAAATAAAGCATACGGCCCCGGCTTTCCTGGAGAAAACTCTTGGCTACAGCATTTATACAGATAAAAAGCTGGATCACCCAGAAAAGCCCGTTCCACACGCGGCTTTCCGGCTCTTCCAAAGCCATAAATAAAACAAAGATGGTGGCACCGATATACAGCAGAATACCGTAAAAACTATATTGCTGGCGGATTTCAAGCAACAGATCTTTTTTAAAAAGGGTCAGTATATGGCGAAATGTGCTGATATAAATGATTTGCGCAAAAATAGGGCTTCTGAACTCCGGAAATAGGCTAATTTTCCAAAAAAAAACATGGTGAAATTATCTTTTCAGGCAACACGTATCCTGGTAATTCCGGTGTTCTTACTACTTGTTTTATCTGCCTGTCAATCCACCCGTACCGCCACCACCAGCAAATTGCTGAAGTTTAATTTTGAAAAAGGGAAAGGATATGACTATGAGATGGATATTAATCTTGATCAGGAAATTTTGGGTATGCCTGCCGGCATCCGGATGACCACTTATTATTCCATAGAAGTGAAAGAGGATGATGGCCAGTTGAAAACACTGCTTGCCCGTTACGAGCGGTTTAAAATGGCCCTGGATATGGTTGCGATGAAAATGAAAGTGGACACGGAGTCTCCGGTGGATACTTCGGAGCAGGGGGGCAAACAGATGGAAATGCTGAGCCGGGTATTGGGCGCCATTAAAGGCAAACAATTCGAAATGAAAGTGGATGCGGAAGGAGCCATAAAGGAAGTGAAAGGCTTTAAGGAAATGGCAGCGTCCATTGTGGAATCCATGGAACTGGATCCGGAGAAAGAAAAAGAAGTGCGGGAAGAAATGAAAAAAAAATTTGGTCAGCAGTTTAACGACGAGAAGATACGCGAGCAATTTGCCAGCTTCCTGTATATTTTTCCCAATAAAGAAGTAAAGGTTGGGGATACCTGGACCAGGAAAGGCAGTATGTCCGGTATGGCGGCTGGTATATTGAATTCCACGTATAAGGTGACAGACATTGAAGGGGATATGGTCACCCTGGAAGAAAAATCCCTGATATCCGCTGCTGGTGATGATCAGGAAGTGAGCGGCAAACAGGAGGGAATACTCGTGCTCGACAGCCGGAACGGACTGGTGGTTTCCGCCGATCTGCAATTGGAAATGAAAAGTAAAATCGGAGGAATGGAAATTCCCATAAAAGGCCGGACAAAAATAAAGGGGGTTGCCCGGTAGTCCGGGGTTTAGTCTTTATGTTCGTGATAGCATTTCCGGCAACGGGGCTCGTAGGCATCTGTGGCGCCCAGCATCACCTGGTCTTCGTTGGGAATTTTGCGGTAGGAATAGTTTGCAATACTGCCGCATTTCATACAGATAGCATGCAGTTTAGTCACATAATCCGCTTTGGCCATAATGAAAGGCATTTGTCCGAACGGCTTGCCCAGGTAATCCATATCCAGGCCCGCCACTATCACCCGGATCCCCCGGAATGCAAGTTCGTCACATACATTCGCGATTTCTTCATCAAAAAACTGGGCTTCGTCAATGCCGATTACATCGGCATCGCCGGCCATGAGTAAAATCTTCTGTGAATTGTCAATCGGGGTGGAATGAATAGCAGTTGCATCGTGTGATACGATTTTTACCTCATCATAACGCACATCAATGGCCGGTTTAAAAATTTCGGCTTTCTGGTTGGCGATTTTTACGCGTTTCAGCCGGCGGATCAGTTCTTCCGTCTTGCCGCTGAACATAGAGCCGCAGATCACTTCAATACTGCCTCTGCGCTCACCGCTTGTATTGGGTTCAATAAACATTGTTAAGATTTGACTGGCGTTATTGGTATCGTGTTTTAATTGGCAAACTGTTTGTAACTTTAAAGGGTCTGGTTTTGCCGGCGCCAAATATAATTGAATGGAACGAATCGAATCACTGATCTATAAATTAAAAGAACAATATGAGCAACAGGCCGACCCTGCCTTACTGCTGGGAACGGTTCAGTTGATCCAGTTTGAACTTTCCCGGCTGACCGATAAGGCTCCGCAGGGATTGGGAACAGCCAAGGTGGCGGTGGTTTTACCGGCTGTACCGGTTGCCCGTCAGGCTGTGGAAATGGCCGCGGTAACACCGGCTATGGAAAAATACATGCCTCCGCCCGCCGCCGGAAAAATACCGGCAACACCGGCGCCAATGCCCGTGGTGAATGAAATGCCAGCTGAACCAGTCGAAATGCCGGTGCAAAAGAAAGGCACGCAGGTGGATCTGAATTTTGATCCGATGACGGAAATTCCGACTCTTTCTCAACAGGCGAAAGGCGCGGAAGTCAATGACCATTCGTTGTTGGCAGAATCACTGAATGACCGCCTGAACCAGGGGAAAACCGAACTGATGGAAGTGTTAAAGGATAGTCCTGTAAAAGATCTGCGTAAAGCTATTGGCATCAATGACCGCTTTGTTTTTATGAATGAACTGTTCAGGGGCGATGAGAATATGTACGAAAGGAGTATCCGTACCATCAATAACTTCAATATTCTGGCAGAAGCAGAGTACTGGATCAGCCGCGAGTTGAAACTGAAACTGGGATGGGATAACAGCAGTGCCACGGTTATTCACTTTGATCAACTGGTCAGGAGGCGTTTTTCCTGAATATACTGCAGTATCTTCTGAGTGGCCCCTTTGTTTGATTGTACAAAAGCAGCGGCAGCCCTGCACCTTTGCTGGTATTCATCCGGGTCATCTGCCAGCATGCAGATCAGTTCCCGGAGCATTTCCCCATCTTTATTGTTATCCGTAAATGATAATCCGCCGCCGGCATTCACCAACCCGGTAGCTTCAGTATACTTATGATAAAAAGGGCCAAATAAAACCGGTTTTTCATATACAGCGGCTTCCAGTACATTATGCACCCCGTTTTTTTCCATCCCGCCACCGATATACGTTAGCCACCCATACCGGTAGAGTCTGGATAACATCCCGATATTGTCGATAATCAGTGTTTTTTCCGGTCCGTTATTCCTTGTGGAGAGCCTTGAGAACCGGATGGAATCCGGGAATAGTTTTTCAATATCCACAATATGTTTTTCACCAATCTCATGCGGTGCCAGAATTAATTTCAGGGGAGGGGCGGCATTACTGTTTAAAGCGCTGGCCAGCACTTCTTCATCGGCCGGCCAGGTGCTGCCGGCTATTAGGCAACGATCTGTGCCGATAAACTGCTCTATGGCTGGAATCGGTTCAAAACGGCCGGCTATTTCTATAACCCGGTCAAACCGGGTATCCCCTGATATGGATGTAATAGAAGAAAGACCGATTTCTTCCATTAAACCGGCCGAGGACTGGTTTTGCACAAACAGGTGATCAAACCTGGAGAGCATTTTACGTTGCAGCCCGCCGTACCATTTAAAGAAACTCATATCCTTTCTGAAAAGGGCGGAAACCAGGATCAGGGGAATATTCCTGTATTTGATTTTTTTCAGATAATAGTACCAGAATTCATATTTCACAAAAATAACCAGGCAGGGGTGCACAATTTCCAGGAAGCGTCTGGCGTTTCCTGCGCTGTCTGCAGGGAGATAGAATACCCAGTCAGCCCCTTTGTAGTTTTTTTGTATTTCATAACCCGAAGGCGAGAAAAAGGTCAGCAGGAAACGGTATTCCGGGTAGAATTCCCGCATTTTTTCCAGTAAAGGACGGCCTTGTTCAAATTCGCCCAGGGAAGCACAATGCATCCAGACAATTTTTTCACCGGGAGGGATAGCCGCTGCCAGTTTTTCGAAAACCTGCTTTCGCCCCCGGACCCATTGAGCCGCTTTAGGACTGAAGGGTACTGCGGCATGAATGCCGGCTTTAAAAAGGAGGAGAAAAATATTGTAGAAGAAAACAGCCAAGCTATTGGGTTTGAACAGGTAACAAAAGTAACACCAATCGTGCAAACTACCTGTATTTTACTATTTTTGCGACACTTTAAACCATAATTTTGCACATGCGACAAATACAGATGGTAGATACCCGCACCCAGTATCACCAAATAAAATCAGAAGTAGACAAAGCCGTCCTGGATGTATTAGAGAGTTCAGCCTTTATTAATGGAAAGCCGGTTCAGGATTTTGCACAACATCTTTCAGCGTATCTCGGGGCGGATCATACTATTCCCTGTGCCAACGGGACAGATGCGCTTCAGATCGCCATGATGGCTCTTGATCTGCAACCGGGGGATGAAGTGATTACCCCTTCCTTTACGTATATCGCCACCACGGAAGTAATTGCATTACTTAAACTGACACCTGTGTTTGTGGAAGTGGATCCCCGGACGTTTTGTATTGATCCGGCCGCCATTGAAGCCGCCATTACTCCCCGTACCAAAGCCATAGTACCTGTTCACTTATATGGTCATGCAGCCGCGATGGAAGAGATAATGGCTATTGCCCGTAAACATAATCTGTATGTGGTGGAAGACAATGCCCAGGCCATCGGGTGTGACTATACATTTTCTGATGGTACAAAAAAGAAAACAGGCACCATCGGGCATATTGGCTGTACTTCTTTTTACCCTTCAAAAAATCTGGGTGCCTACGGTGACGGCGGAGCGATTTTTACCAATGATGCAGAACTGGCTGTGAAATTAAAAATGATTGCCAATCACGGACAGCGGAAAAGATATTATCATGAAGTGGTGGGTTGCAACAGCCGGCTAGATACATTGCAGGCGGCAATATTGGATATAAAACTCCGTCACCTGGATAATTATATTGTTGCCCGCAGATCCGCCGCCGATTATTATGATAAGGCTTTTGGCGGTCATCCCCGGATAACGATACCATACAGGGCTCCGTACTCCCATCATGTTTTTCACCAATATACACTGGTACTGGATGGGGTGGACCGGGATGCGTTATCCGCTTTCCTGGCCGACCAACAGGTTCCTTCCATGATTTATTACCCGGTACCAGCCCACAAACAACAGATGTTTGAAAAATTCGGCACGGCTTCCAACGTAATGCCGGTTACAGACAATCTCACCGGAAGAGTGATCTCATTGCCTATTCATACAGAGCTGGACGAAGAACAACTGGCCTATATCACTTCAAAGGTCCTTTCGTTTATCAATCGTTAAACCCACCACAAACTATTAAACCTTAAAAGAGCATGTACCAGGATTTAGTTGATAAAAAAGTGAAATTAGCCGTTATCGGCTTAGGTTATGTAGGGCTTCCCATTGCACTTGAATTTGCCCGGAAAATTTCTGTTATCGGGTTTGACATCAGTTCACGTCGTATCGACATGATGAAGCAGGGGATTGATCCCAGTAATGAGCTGGAAAAATCCGCGTTTGACGGTTGTGACATAACATTTACAGATTCACTTGATGTATTACGGGAAGCAAAATTCTTTATTGTGGCTGTCCCTACGCCGGTTGATGATCACAATGTACCTGATCTGACACCTGTCCAGAAGGCATCGGAAACAGTGGGTAAAGTGATTAAGAAAGGGGATTATGTGGTGTTTGAATCCACTGTATATCCCGGCTGCACGGAAGAGGATTGCCTGCCGATTATTGAAAAATTATCCGGACTTAAAAATAAAGTCGATTTCAAACTGGGCTACTCACCCGAGCGGATCAATCCGGGAGATAAACAGCATACACTTTGCAATATTGTTAAAGTGGTTTCCGGCTGTGATGCGGAATCGCTGGAAGAAATTGCCCGGACTTATGAGCTGGTTGTTACCGTGGGCGTGCATCGTGCTTCTTCTATTAAAGTAGCCGAAGCCGCCAAGATCATTGAGAATACGCAACGTGACCTGAATATCGCCCTGATGAATGAGTTGTCGCTGATATTCGATAAAATGAATATAAATACCTACGAGGTATTGGAAGCGGCAGGTACCAAATGGAATTTCCTGAAATTCCAGCCTGGCCTGGTGGGTGGACATTGTATCGGGGTCGATCCGTATTATCTTACCTATAAGGCCAAAGAACTGGGGTATCATTCTGAAGTGATACTGGCCGGCCGGAGCATCAATGACAATATGGGAAAATATGTTGCCAAGAAAGTAATCCAGCATATAATTAAAAACAGCGGGGATGTGAAGTCGTCCAAAGTGCTGATTAAAGGCGCTACATTCAAAGAGGATGTCAGCGATATCCGCAACTCCAAAGTGGCTGATGTGGTGAATGCCCTGAAAGAGTATTATGTAAATGTGGAAGTGGAAGATCCACATGCGGATTCGGCCGAACTGGAGCATGAATATGGATTCGGGCTGGTGGATAAAGTGGCCAATGATTATGACGCTGTGATCATCCCGGTACCGCACCAGCAGTATAAGGAGCTGGATGAAAACTATTACGCCAGCATCACCAAGCCGCAGGCATTGGTGGCAGACCTGAAGGGGATTTACCGAAACAAAATAACCAACCGAACCTACTGGAGTCTTTAATATGCCATTTATAACTACCGAATTTTCCGGGCTCATGGTATTTGAGCCCCGCGTTTTTGAAGACAGCCGTGGCTACTTCTTCGAATCGTTTAATGACCGCATTTTCCGGGAGGCAGGTGTGGGTACACATTGGGTACAGGATAATCAGTCCAGTTCCTCTTACGGAGTGATCCGTGGATTACATTTTCAGCTGCCGCCAAATGCACAAACCAAGCTGGTACGTGTGTTGCATGGTGAAATACTCGATGTGGTGGTGGATATCCGTAAAGGTTCGCCCACTTATGGTAAAGTTTTCAGCATTGAACTGACTGCAGAAAATAAAAAACAATTACTGGTGCCCCGTGGGTTTGCCCATGGATTTTCAGTGCTCAGTCCCAAAGCCGAAGTGCTATACAAATGCGACGGTTTTTACAGTAAGGAAAGCGAGGGGGGGATTATTTATAACGACCCGGCACTGAATATTGACTGGCGTATACCGGCCGATGAAGCTATCGTGTCTGAAAAAGACATGGTACTGCCAGTACTCACATCCTGTAAAAATACATTTGAATTTAACGGTTAATGGAAGCACAACCTGTCATACTTGTTACCGGTGCCAACGGTCAGTTGGGAAAAGAGCTGAAACAGCTTGAACATTCCTATCCGGCGTATAAATTTATTTTTCTATCCAGGGAAGACCTTCCGATACACCATTTTGAACTGGTACGGAATTTCTTTAAGGGGTATCATCCTCAGTACCTGATCAACTGTGCAGCCTATACAGCAGTGGATAAAGCCGAATCAGAAAAGGAACTTGCCTTTCAGGTAAACGGGGAAGCGGTGGGTGTGCTGGCCGCCGTATGTAAGGAGTACGGTACCCATTTTCTGCATATTTCAACGGATTATGTTTTCGACGGAAACGGAACAGCTCCCTACAGGCCGGATGCGCCCACCAACCCGCAAAGCGTGTATGGCGCTTCCAAGCTAATGGGTGAACAACAGGCGGTGGCCTTTAACGCGGAGAGCATCATCATCCGTACTTCCTGGGTTTATTCAGCGTTTGGAAAGAATTTTGTCAAGACCATGATGAAGCTGATGGCTGAAAGGGAAGATATCAGCGTTGTAAACGATCAGGTGGGCTCACCCACGTATGCTGCTGATCTGGCCGGGGTGATTATGCATATTATAGATTCCGGAAAATGGGCACCTGGTATTTATCATTACAGCAATGAGGGGGTAATCAACTGGTATGAATTTGCCCTGGCGATTAAAGAAATCAGCCAAAGTGCCTGCCGGGTTCATCCTATTCCCTCTTCCCAATACCCGACTCCGGCAAAACGACCTTCTTATTCAGTAATGGATACAAGTGGTCTTTCACAAATATGGCCTGTTGCCCCACGGCCCTGGAAAGAGAGTCTGGCTTCCTGTATGGCAAGACTTTGAGTATAACTTATCCGGAAAGTTAAACCCTGACCATTTTTTCCGGTCATAGTGAAACTGCCTGCAGGCTGTGTTGTACAGCCTGATTTATTTCCTTTTATTTTCTGCTTAGCTGCCTGAATTTCAGGAAAGAGCAAACCTTGTGTCCCGGTTCACCGATTCAATTGGAGAGACTAACGGGAGTCATGGGTCTTTCCCGGATGAAAGGATACTTTTGTGAAATACCCGTTCGTTTGTATATTATTGGTATGGGATTTTAAACCGGATTGCGGCCTGTCCGCCTTTTTGATTGATGAGATATAAACCCTGCATACTTTTTTTCAACCGTCCAGTTACAGCCTTGTTACTGCTGCTGGTCAGTGTATCAGGTATGGCACAAATACAGGATTGTCCGGCGAATATCAACTTTGCCCGTGGCGATATCAGTTCATGGGCCGCCCGGACCGGCCTGATCAACGGAGGTGTTACCAATTATCCGGCCCCGAATAACGGGGTTGCCAGTATTCCCGAATATACTATTTCAAGTACAGGCATCCAGGTCATGACCACGCAGGGTACCGATGCCTTCGGTGGTTTTCAGTTGATCCCCACGATAAACGGGTATTCCTACGGGTATTCAGTAAAAATGGGATCTACCGCCACTTCCTGGGATTACCGTCAGTCTTCCACCAGTGCAAGCAACAATCCGGGCGGGTTTTCAAGGGCAATCACCTATACCATCAATGTGCCAGCTGGTCCCACATCTGTGCCGTATACCATGACCTATGCCTATGCGATGGTGCTGGAGAATGGTACGCATAATTCCAATCAGCAACCTTTGTTTAAAGCAACACTGAATACCGCTGACAGTGTAGTGACCTGTGCATCTCCACAATATTACCTTCCTACTTTCAATAATGCGGGAGGGGGAAGCGGATCTGGGTCTACCGGGGCCACACTGGATACCGCCACTGCCCTGGCCAATGGGTTCTCTTTGAGCCCGACCCCGTATTTGAGTCATACCGGACAGAATAATAATGTTGGAACGCTGCTTTTTGATGTATGGACAAAAGGCTGGACGGAAGTTACTTTTGATTTATCAGCTTACCGGGGACAGCAGGTAACCCTTACGTTTGAAGCAGATAACTGTGCACCGGGTGGTCACTTTGCTTATGCTTATGTAGCAGTGCGGAATACCTGTGCCGGTCTGGAGATCAGCGGCAACCCGGTTGTATGTGCCAATACCAGTCTGACCTATTCCATCCCTGCATTGGCCAGCGCCATCTATAACTGGACGGTACCCGCAGGCTGGACCATTAATTCCGGAGTGAATTCCAACGTGATTAATGTAACAGCGGGCAGTACGGGTGGTTATATTATCGCGCATGAAATAAACGGGTGTGCCGACCTACGTGATACGATCACCGTTTCTGCGACAACGCCTACAGTACCCGGGCAGGTAAACAGTGATAATACTGTATGCTCAGGTGTAAACAGTACAGTGCTCAACCTGACCGGTCAGACCGGTTCTATTCTACACTGGATTTCATCAACAGATGGCATCAGCTGGACACCGGTTGTGAATACGACCAGTACCTATACCGCCCAGAATCTCACCAATACCACGCAATATAAAGCGGTCGTGCAAAACGGATCAGCCTGTAAAGTGGATAGCAGCTCTGCGGCAATTGTAACGGTGGATCCGAAAACTGCAGGAGGGGTTCTTAATCCGGCCAATACCAGTATCTGTCTCGGACAGAATGCAGATAATCTGCTTACGCTTACCGGGCATACCGGAACGATACTAAACTGGCAACGCTCGTTTGATAATACAAACTGGTCCGGATTGGCACCGGTACATACAGCAACCACGTATCCGGTAATTGGCGTAAATACTACTCAATATTACCGGACTATACTGAAAAGTGGCGTTTGTCCGGCCGATACCAGTGCCGTTGCTACCATCAATTTTATCAATGTACCGTATCCTGCCGGGTTCACGGTTCCTGATTCGGTAACGATCTGTTATGGCAGAACAGCCTCTCTGACGGCAACGGTAACCACGGGCACCAGCTATACCTGGAGCAACAGCAGTACGCTCAGTAATATTGGTTCGGGTACGGTAACCAGTCTGCCGCAGGTAATTTCAGCCACGGCCTCTCCCAGGAATACTACAAACTATATTTTCACCATTACCAATGCCGGTTGCCCGAATGTATTCCGTGATACGTTTGAAGTGCAGGTGCGCCCAAGAATCGTAGTCTTTGCCGGCAATGATACGTCCATAGTCGCCAATCAGCCGTTACAGTTACAGGCAACAGTAAACGACCCGGATGCGGGAAATTTCAACTGGACCCCATCTGCCGGGTTAAATTTTACCACTATTTATAACCCTGTTGCAACGCTGGGGCCGGATCAGGGCACTTCTATTACTTACCTGGTCAGGGCTACCAATGCGGAAGGTTGTTTCGGGGAAGATGATGTTAAAGTCACCATTTTCAAAACCGGTCCGGATATTTTTGTGCCTACCGCATTTACCCCGAATAATGATGGGAAAAATGATAAGATATTCCCTATATGTGTGGGGATTCAGAAACTTGATTATTTCAGGTTATTTAACCGGTGGGGGCAGATGGTGTATAGTACGTCTCAGATCGGTCAGGGCTGGGATGGCCGGTTGAAAGGGCTGTTGCAGGATACGGGAAATTTTGTTTTTATGGTTCAGGGGACAGATTATACAGGCCGGGTGATCTTCAGGAAAGGAAATATTATGCTGATCCGTTGATCCGCAATGCAATATATAAATAGTAAAAGCCCCGGATATCCGGGGCTTTTTTGTTGACCCATAAGGATTCGAACCTTAAATGACTGAACCAAAATCAGTAGTGTTACCATTACACCATGGGTCAATCTCCTGCGTTACCGAAGGAACCAAAATTGCTTTTGGGAGTGCAAAAATAAGGCTATATGCCTTTTCTCCCAAATGGTTTTTGAGTTTTTATTGAAAAAATCAGGCTTTTGCGGATTCCTGCTCTTCTCTCACTTTCAGCTCTTTAATCTTATCCAGCGCCCTGGCTACCACATCACACATGATGGTATATAAAGCCCCGGGCTTTGCGTGCTCATAAATATGGTCAAGCGCCTGGTCCTCATTCGGAATAGTTAATACCGGCATACCGGGATTTATTTTATGAATTCCTTCTTTCAGTAATTCAATAATTTCATCAGCCGAACGGCCCCGCAGGTTTTTATCGCAACGGATTATGATTTCATCAAAATAGGCAGCGGAAATCTCCCCGAGTTCACGGATATCTTCATCCCTTCGGTCTCCGGTACCGCTGATTACTCCCACTTTTACTGGGTAGTCGAGTTTACTTACAAAATCACAAAGCAGCCGCAATCCATGCGGATTATGGGCAAAATCAGCCAGCATCGTGAAATGCTTAAAATGGAAGAAGTTTAGCCGGCCCGGTGTCAGGCTTTCACTGGGAATAAAAGTTTGTAAACCGGTACGGATATCATCAATATTGATATCGCGGTATAAGTAGGCGGCTAATACGGCCGGCAGACAGTTATTGATATTATGCACCGCTTTTCCTTCAAAAGTCAGGGGGATATCCCTGGCCGGTAAAACGCGGATCTTCCAGGTGCCTTTCATGATGGTGACATACCCGTTTTCATACACGCAGGCCAGTCCATGGCTGGCACAATGCGCCTTGATCCGCGGATTATTTTCATCCATACTGAAAAGGGCAATATTGCATTTCAGGTCATTCTTCATTTTATACACCAGGTCATCATCCGCATTCAGCACCGAATAACCATGAGGGAATACAGTCTCTGCCACTACGGCTTTTACCTTGGCCATTTGTTCAACTGAGTTAATTCCGCCCAGTCCGATATGATCGGCGGCTACATTGGTCACCACGGCAACTTCACAATTTTGAAAAGCCAATCCGGCTTTCAGAATACCGCCTCTTGCGCATTCCAGTACGGCAAAGTCAACCGTAGGATCTTTCAGTACGAACTGAGATGAGATCGGACCCGTACAATCGCCTTTCATCATCAGCTGGTTCTGGATATATACTCCGTCACTGGTGGTATAACCTGTTTTTTTACCGGCTGTTTTGGCAATATGGGCGATCAGCCGGGTGGTGGTGGTCTTTCCATTGGTGCCGGTTACGGCAATAATGGGTATCCGGCCTGCACTTCCTTTCGGAAAAAGCATATCCACCACAGGTTCGGCTACATTCCTTGGCAGTCCTTCGGCGGGTTCAATATGCATCCGGAACCCGGGTGCCGCATTTACTTCCAGAATGGCGCCCCCGTTTTCTGAAACAGGCGTACGGAGGTCAGTCGCCATCACATCAATACCGCAGATATCAAGTCCGATGATTTTAGCAATCCGTTCAAACATAAAAACGTTTGCCGGATGAACTTCATCCGTCACGTCGGTAGATGTACCACCCGTGGAGAGATTGGCTGTGGGTTTTAATAAGAAGCGTTCACCTTTGGCGGGAATATGCTGCAGTGTAACACCGGCATCGTCCAGCATTTTCTGTGTAAACTGATCAATGGTGATCTGGGTCAGTACTTTTTCATGACCATACCCGCGGCGGGGATCTTTGTTTACTTCATCGATCAGCCATTGCAGGTCATGTTTGCCATCGCCCACAACGGAAGCCGGTGTGCGCAGGGCGGCACAAACAAATTTGTAATTGATAACAAGACAACGGAAATCATACCCCGTGATAAACCGTTCCACAATCACACTGCGGCTGTAATGTTTGGCGGCTTCAAAGGCTTTGATCGCCTGTTCGCGGTTATTGATATTGGTTGTATTGCCCTTGCCGTGATTGCCGTCAATCGGTTTTATCACCAATGGGTAACCGAATTTTTCGATAGCCGCATCAAGTCCTTCTTCAGTTCTTACAACCGTGCCCCTGGGTACCGGAATCTCGGCCGCTTCCAGCAACATCTTGGTTTCTTCTTTGTCACAGGCAATGTCCACCGCAATATTCGAAGTGGTAGAAGCTATGGTGGCCCGGATACGTTTCTGGTTTACCCCATACCCCAATTGAACCAGGCTTTGTTTGTTGAGCCGTATAAAGGGAATTCCTCTTTTGGCCGCTTCTTCCACAATACAACCGGTGGATGGTCCCAGCCGGGTATCCTCACGGATTACCCGCATTTGCTGAATATCTTCTGCCAGGTCATATTCCGTTCCTTCGATCAGTGCCTGGGCAATACGTACTGCTGCTTTGGCGGCATATACACCGGCATCTTCTTCCATATAGCTGAAGACCACATAATAGATGCCTTCTTTCTCTCCGTCGGGCGTACGGGTACGGCCAAAGCCGGTATCCATACCTGCCAGGGTTTGTATTTCCAGGGCGATATGTTCCACCACATGTCCCATCCATGTGCCTTCATCCACCCGCTGAAAAAAACCACCGGGGGTACCCACACTGCAACGATGCTCTTGCAGGCTGGGTAGTAATTTTTCCAATCTTTCGCGGAATCCGGGAATCTTATTGGTGGGCATATTTTCTTTTTCCTCCAGATCCAGTTTCATCTGGATCAGTTTGGTACGCCGCACACTCCAGTAATTCGGTCCTTTCAGTACTTTAATTTCAAGTATTCGCATATTCAGTCTGGTTGAACCATCAATTTAAGTGATTTTGGCTAGGTGACCAACGCTTGTTCCGGTCATGGCTTTTTCAGTACATTTAGGCATCTAAAAACACCGTATGTCAAACAACAGTCGTCGTCGTTTCCTGCAGCGGGCCGGAGTATTCTCCGCTACAACCTTCCTGACTTCTCTGGCCAGGCCAGCCTGGAGCCGTAATCTGGAGCAGGCATTGCGTCAGTCGGCCGATATTTCACCTGAAGATCTTGCCACCGACGAAGACTTCTGGTATTTTATCCAGCAATCCTTTACGGTGTCCCCAACCTTGATCAACCTCAATAATGGCGGTGTTTCACCTGCGCCAAAGACCGTTCAGGATGCGATGAAACGATATTATGACCTGAGTAATGAAGCCCCCAGTTATTATATGTGGCGGGTACTGGATCAGGGCAGGGAACCGTTGCGTAAGAACCTGGCGAAGCTGGCTGGCTGTTCTTCGGAGGAAATCGCGATCAACCGCAACTCGTCCGAGGGGCTGGAGACGGTGATATTCGGATTGCAGCTGAAAGCAGGCGATGAAGTAGTGGCCGCCAGACAGGATTATCCCAATATGATCAATGCCTATAAGCAACGGGAAATCCGGGATGGGATCAAAATGGTCTGGGTCAATCTTGAATTGCCCAGTGAGGATGAAAGTTACCTGGTGAATCAGTATGTAAACGCGTTTACGCCGAAAACGAAAGTGGTGCATATCACCCATATCATCAACTGGAACGGGCAGATATTGCCGGTGAAAAAAATAGCTCATGAAGCCCATAAAAGGGGAATCGAAGTAGTGGTGGATGGTGCACATAGTTTTGCTCATTTTGATTTTAAAGTGCCGGATCTGGATGCGGATTATTATGCCGGCAGTTTACACAAATGGTTATATGCGCCGATTGGAAGCGGGCTGCTGTATGTACGAAAAGAGAAGATAAAAAATATCTACCCGATGTTCGCCGTGGACAATCCGTTAAAGGATGATATCCGCAAATTTGAAGCACTGGGAACGCGGCCATTCTTTATTGAGCAGGCAATCGGAAAGGCCATCGAGTTTCATGAGATGATCGGCGGCGTCCGTAAAGAGAAGCGTTTGCATTACCTCAAAAACTACTGGATGGATAAAGTAAAGGATCTGCCCGGTATTAAATTGAACACTTCGCCGGATCCGAAATGGGGATGTGCCATCGGGAATGTAGGTGTGGAAGGCCGGAAACCCGCTGAACTTGATAACTTTCTGCTGGATAAATTCAGGGTACATACAGTAGCCATTGAATGGGAGAATATCAAGGGGGTACGAGTGACCCCCAATGTGTATACGACCACCAAACAGCTGGAAGTGCTGGTGGAAGGGATAAGCGCGTTTGTAAAAACTAAAGTATAGCAGGGTCAGGTGCCAGGTGCCGGGTGCCAGTTGCCGGGGAACGGATATTCCTGATTAGCCCTTCCACAGAACGCCTCATCACCTCAACCCTTCTCTGATTCTCTTTCTCTTATAAGGTGTTCTAATCATTTTTCTTTCTACTTTTGTCCGAATCAAATTCCGTTGAATGAGTCATCCTAAAGGAAAACTGATAGCGATCGGGGGTGCTGAAGACAAGGGCACTGACCTGGAAAACGGCGAGATCCGGCGCAATAATCTTAATTTTTTTGAACTGGGTATCCTTCGCCGTGTAGTGGAAGAGGCCGGGGGCGTGAATGCCCGTATTGAAGTGATTACCACAGCCTCTACCATTCCTTATGAGGTGGGGGAGAACTACCTGAATGCCTTTGGTAAAATAGGATGCACCAATATCGGACTATTGCATATACGTAACCGGGCTGATACCATGATTGAAGAGTACCTGGAACGGATCCGTGTTTGTGACGCGGTGATGTTTTCCGGCGGTAATCAATTACGGTTGAGTGTAACCGATGGAGGAACTGAATTTCTCGCCCTTTTAAAAAAGCGATACCAGGAAGAATCCGGTTTTCTGATTGCCGGCACTTCTGCCGGGGCCATGGCTATGAGCAGTACGATGATTTATGAGGGAAATGCCACCCGCGCCCATTTAAAAGGAGAAGTGAAAATAACCACGGGGCTGGGTTTTATGGGTAATGTGATCATTGACTCTCATTTTGAGAAACGGGGGCGTTTCGGACGGCTGGCACAGGCCGTTGCGGCCAATCCAGGTTGTATTGGTATCGGTTTAGGAGAAGATACCGGAATGTTGGTGACTGAGGGAAATAAAATGGAAGCCATTGGCAGCGGCTTGGTGGTGATTGTGGACGGACACGAGATCGGTCACTGTAATCTGGCCGATATCCCTGATGGCAATCCAATCAGTATTGAGAATATGAAAGTGCACTTTTGTGAGAAAGGCAATGGCTATCTGATTCGCGAACGCCGGTACCTGCCTGAAGCCGGTGATGGATCTGTGATCCGGAAAGAGGTTGATGTGGAGTAGACAGATAATAGAAAATAGCGAGTAGCTTATAGGAAAGGCATTCCATTTTATGGGATGCCTTTTTTTGTCTGGAATAGTGTAACTTGTATATATTCCCACCCTTACAGAACAGAATATCCCGCCCCGCTTCTCTTAACCATTAAAAAATCTATATGAAATTATTTCAAAAGATGATGCTGGTCTTTTCAGCGATTGTTATGCTGTTATGTACCGCCTGTAATACCACATCAAAAGAAGAAAAGCCGCCAGTGATACCGGTGGAGAGTTTTTTCCGGAATCCCGAGAATTTTGGCTGGCAGATTTCTCCGGACGGGGAATATATTTCATATCTGTCACCGCATATGGGGCATACCAATGTATTCGTAAGGAAAATAACAGACAGCGCGGGTGTGGCTGTAACACACGATTCGGCCCGGAATGTATATGATTACCGCTGGAAGGGTAACCGGATATTGTACCTGCAGGATGTGGGTGGGGATGAGAACTTTCAGCTGTTTTCTGTAGGGCTGGATGGCAAAGACACAAAGGCCCTTACCCCTTTTCCAAAGGTAAGAACCAGTATGATGGATGATCTGCGTTTTGTACCCGGGAAAGAGAAAGAAGTCCTGATTCAGCTGAATAAAAGAGATCCGCGTTTCTTTGATCCCTATAGTATCAATATTGAGACCGGTGAAATGAAAGTGCTGTACCAGAATGATAAGAATTTTGACGGCTGGTATACGGATCATACCGGGACGATCCGGATTGCAACCAAGACGGACGGAGTGAATACCACTTATTATCACAGGGCTTCTGAATCGGCTCCTTTTGATTCATTGCTGACCACCACCTTTAAGGATATTTTCGGTATACAGCTTTTTACATTCGACAACAAGAATCTGTATGCCATTTCAAATATCGGGAGAGATAAAACGTCCGTGATCGAATATGACCTTGCTGCTAAAAAAGAAGTAAAGGAATTATATGCCAACCCGGATTATGATGTGGACGGCCTTTCCTGGTCTGCCCGGAGAAAAATGCTTACGTCGGTTAATTATACATCCTGGAAAGGGGAACATCATTTCCTGGATAAAGAGGATGAAGGGGAATACAACAGTATGAAGGAAAAATTCAGTGGTTATGAAGTAGGGCTTTATGGGAATAATGACGCTGAAGATAAATTTGTGGTATGGACAGGGAATGATAAACTGGCGGGTAAATATTATTTCTACGACAAAAAATCCGGGGAAACAAAATTCCTGGCGGATGCTTTTCCCTGGTTGAAGGAAGGGGATATGGCTGCACGAAAGCCTATTGAGTATACCTCGAGGGATGGCCTTACCATACACGGTTACCTGACTTTGCCCAAGGGGGTGGAGGCCCGCAACCTGCCGGTGGTAGTGAACCCGCATGGTGGACCATGGGCCCGGGACAACTGGGGGTATAATGGCGAAATACAGTTTCTGGCCAACCGCGGCTATGCGGTATTGCAAATGAATTTCCGGGGATCTACCGGTTATGGTAAAGATTTCTGGCTGAAAGGAGCCAAACAGTGGGGCAAGACCATGCAGGACGATATTACGGACGGCGTACAATGGCTGATAAAAGAAGGCATTGCTGATCCCAAACGAGTGGCGATTTATGGTGCCAGTTATGGCGGATATGCCACCCTGGCGGGGGTTACCTTCACTCCCGACCTGTATGCCTGTGCCGTGGATTATGTTGGCGTATCGAATATGTTTACGTTTATGAAAACCATTCCTCCTTACTGGGAACCTTATAAGGCCATGTTTCAGGAACTGGTGGGCGATCCGGTAAAGGACAGCGTATTGCTTGCTGAAGTGTCTCCCGCACTGCATGCAGAGAAAATAAAAGTACCCCTGTTTGTTGCCCAGGGAGCCAACGATCCCCGGGTCAACAAAGCGGAAAGTGATCAGATGGTAGACGCGTTGAAAAAGCGGGGCGTGGTGGTGGAATATATGGTGAAGAATGATGAGGGGCATGGATTTGCCAATGAAAAAAACCAGATTGATTTTTATAAAGCCATGGATAGCTTTTTTGCTAAACACCTGGCACCACAGGCAGAAACAGTTAAAAAATAGCAGATACAACGGAATCCTGTGCAAAAGCATCCTGTAAAACAGGATGCTTTTGTTTTATCTTGCATGTCAAAATTCCGGTTATGAAAAATAAAGTACTCTTACTGGCCGTACTGACCCTGGCTTTCGCATTTGTTCCTCAGAAGAAAACAAAAGTGATTTTTTTTGGTGACTCCATAACAGAACTGGGGGTAAAACCCGGCGGGTATGTTACCCGGGTGGACAGTATGTGCCGGGCACAGGGGAAGGCGGAGCAATATTCATTTACCGGCTCCGGTATTGGAGGTAACAAAGTGTATGATCTGTATCTGCGCCTTGAAGAAGATGTGCTGGCAAAGAGTCCGGATGTGGTGGTGATTTATGTGGGCGTAAATGATGTATGGCACAAATCCTTACTGGGAACCGGGACGGATCCGGATAAGTTTGAAAAGTTTTATACAGCCCTTTTGAACAAACTCAAGGCGAAGAATATTAAAGCCGTTTTGTGCACACCGGCTGTGGTGGGGGAAAAGACGGATATGAGTAATCCGCTTGATGGCGACCTGAACCGTTACAGCAATATTATCCGGGACATCGCCAGGAAAAACGCGTTACCCTTAATCGATCTCCGGAAGAAATTTCTTGATTATGAGAAAGAGAATAACCCCGAAAACAAAGAGAAAGATATTCTTACTTACGACCGTGTACACATGAATGCCAAAGGGAATCAGTTCCTGGCCGATGCCATGTGGCAGGCAATTCAATCATTGAATTAATTTTTCCAGGAGCTGGCTGATTTCCCGGTGTTTATCCAGGGTCATCACATGCGTGCCTCCTTCAACGATGTAATCTGCTTTTACGTAGCGGCAGGGGAGTAGCTTGTCTGCCGTTCCATGAACATGAATGAGGTTGGAGGGGATGGTCATATTCTTCCAGTGAAGAATAGCCTGGATGGCCCAGCGCACGAATTCCATATCACTTTCCCGGATGATCTGGTGCAGCAATTTTTTTTCTTCTTTGGTAGTGCCCCCCAATATGGCACTGGTTTTTAGTGTAATTTTTTTTGACAGTGCCGCCGGACTCCATTTGTAGAAAGGCAGGTAAAGTCCAATCCTGAAATAGCCCGGGAATTCTTTTTTCGTTTTATTGCTGGATAGAATGATGGCTTTAACACCGGGATCAGCTTTGGCCATTTCGGTAGCCAGCATACCGCCGAATGATATCCCGATAATGCCGGGTGAAGCTTCAGGAATCTGTTTGCGCAGCCGGAGGGCATAACTTTCCAGGGATTCGTTTTTCCCGGGCCTGATCCAGTCAATAAAAACCGGTTCACAAAAGGACAGGTCAAGCAGGGAAAAGATCCGTTTGTCGGCTCCCAATCCACTGATAAAATAAACCTTTTTCACTGTTTTGTTTAAACAGCCTGTACCAGGTAATAGTTTTTCTTCCCTTTTTGTACCAGGATGTATTTACCGTGAAGCAGCAGGCTGCTGTCAATGGTCATTTTAACACCTTCTGCTTTTTTCCGGTTAATGCTGATGCCGCCACCTTCCACGAGTTTACGGGCTTCGCCTTTACTGGCCAGAATGCCGGTTTCCGCCAGGAAGGAGACGATATCTATACCGGTAGCGATTTTTTCTTTTGCATAATTCACTTTGATTACGCCTTCCATCCCTTCCAGATCTTCGGTACTCAGGCTTTCGGCCGGTGCGCTTTGGTTGGCGAAAAGTTTTTGCGTGGTTTCCACCGCTTTTTCAAACTCTTCTTTGCCATGAACAAATGTAGTGATCTCCTGTGCGAGTGTTTTTTGTAAAACCCGTGCAGCGGGGTTCATTTTATGTTCCTGAATCAGCACGTCGATAGCATCCCGTGTCAGGAACGTGAAAATGCGGATCCATTTTTCGGCGTCGGTATCACTGGCATTCAGCCAGAACTGATAGAACTGATAGGGGGTGGTTCGTACGGGATCAAGCCATACATTTCCGCTTTCGGTTTTACCGAATTTTCCACCATCTGCTTTTGTGATCAGCGGATTGGTAAAGACAAAAGCCTCCCCGCCACTTTTACGACGGATCAGTTCTGTGCCCGTAGTCATATTCCCCCACTGGTCGCTGCCTCCCATCTGAAGTTTACAGTTTTTGTGCTGGTGTAGCCAGTAAAAATCATATCCCTGCATCAATTGGTAGGCAAATTCTGTATAGCTGATACCCGTTTCTCCTTCAATTCTTTTTTTCACACTGTCCTTGGCCATCATATAATTCACAGTAATGTGCTTGCCGGCATCACGAAGAAAATCGATAAAGGAAATACCTTTGAACCAATCATAGTTATTCGCCATTTCTGCCGCATTCGGCAGTGACGGATTGAAGTCAAGGAATTGCTCCAGTTGTGCTTTTACTCCGGCCACATTCTTCTGCAGGGCCTCTTCACTCAGCAGGTTTCTCTCTTCACTTTTGCCACTGGGGTCGCCAACCATACCGGTGGCACCTCCCACCAGTGCGATGGGTTTATGACCGGCTTTCTGAAAATGAACCAACAGCAGGATCGGCACCAGGCTGCCAATATGCAGGCTGTCTGCAGTAGGGTCAAAGCCAATATAGCCGGTGGTCATTTCTTTATTTAATTGTTCTTCAGTACCGGGCATTATATCAGCAATCATGCCTCTCCAACGTAATTCTTCGATCAGGTTCATTTTTTAATTAATTGATTGTCAATGTCGGGGGATATGGAATAACCCCTAATAATCCTGCAAAAGTAAGGCAGATTGCAGATTTAGGCCCATCCGGGGCAATATTCATGTAAATTATTCGTTTTCAAGGATTAGTCTAAACCCTTCACAAGGCTATGATTTTTGAAGGGTAAAGATTATTTTTACAAGCTGACCGTACCCATAGAAAACAAGTAATTAATCCATTGCTTATTTGAAAATTCAATGAATGAAAACGAACCGCTTATGCCTGACTGTACTGGCCACCCTGGTACTGCAGGTCTCACACTCACAATTCCGCAAGTATTCAAATGAATTCTTGAATATCGGTGCAGGGGCACGTGGACTCGCCATGGGCAGTTCACAGGTAGCCTCCGTCAATGATGGCACAGCCGGTTACTGGAACCCCGCCGGACTGGTGGATATCAAAGATCATCCGCAGGTTAACCTGATGCATGCTGAGTATTTTGCCGGTATTGGTAAATATGACTATGCCAGCATTGCTTTTCCCACCGCCGGTAATAAACGTACTATTGGTATAACCGGGTTGCGTTTTGCCGTTGATGATATTATGAATACCCTCTTTCTGGTGGAACCGGATGGATCGGTGAATTATAATAATATCCAGTCTTTTTCCTCTGCTGATTACGGGTTTATTTTTTCATTTGCCCAGACATTGAAAGAAAAAGAAAAGAAGAAGATAAATTTCGGTGTCAATGCCAAAGTAATACATCGGAGCGTGGGCAAGTTTGCCAAAGCCTGGGGCTTCGGTCTTGATGCCGGTCTGCAAATGCATACGGGAAAATGGCAATTTGGTATTTCGGCCCGTGATGTCACCAGTACCTTCAATGCCTGGTCTTTTACCTTCACTGAAAAAGAGAAAGAAGTTTTATATCTCACCAATAATGAGATTCCCGTTAAGTCCACAGAAATGACCGCTCCCCGGCTGGTGCTGGGTGTGGCCCGTTCATTTAAACTGGGTCAGAAATCAAGTCTGCTTGCCGAGGCCAATGTGGATCTCACATTTGACGGAAAACGGAATACGGTAATCAGCGCGGATCCGGTAAGTGCGGACCCCAAACTCGGCCTTGAACTGAATATCAATAATGTGTTCTTCCTGCGCGGAGGAATCAACAATTTCCAGCAAGCGCTTTATGACGGGGATACCGTAAATCAGAAGCGCGTATGGATTTACCAGCCCAGTGCAGGGGCCGGATTCAAGATCCAGCACCTGGCGGTTGATTATGCGTTTACCAACCTGGCAAACCAGACAAATCCGTTGTTTACACATGTATTTTCCCTCCGGTTGAATCTGGTGGGAACGAAAAAGCAATAAATAAAAATCTGTCAGTACCCGATAAACTTTACTTCCATGAAAAGATTTTTACTTCTGTTATTACTTGCCTCTGGATTTGCGGCTCAGTCGCAGACCTATAATAACGAGTGGATCGATTACTCCAAGACCTACTATAAATTTAAAGTAGGCAGTACCGGATTATATAGAATCAGTCAGCCCGTGCTGGCCGCCCTGGGTATCGGAAACACGCCTGCCCAGGATTTTCAATTATGGAGAAAAGGAGAGCAGGTTCCTGTTTATACTACGGTGCAGACCGGCGCAATGGGAGCCAGCGATTATATAGAGTTCTGGGGCGAGATGAATGATGGTAAGTCGGATAAAGAATTGTACCGGAATGCGGATTTTCAAATGAATGATAAATGGAGTCTTGAAACGGATACAGCGACCTATTTTCTGACCATTAATCCGGGCGGCGCCAATCTGCGACTTGCCCCAACTGCGAATGTGTTGCCTTCTGCTTTGCCTGTTGAGCCTTATTTCACCTATACGGCCGGAAAATATTATAAGATAAAAATCAATCCGGGTTATGCTGCAGTGGTAGGCGAATATGTATACTCTTCCTCTTACGATCAGGGAGAAGGCTGGACCTCCAGTGATATTGGCACCGGCGCCACACTTACTGATACGTATTCAAATCTGTACCCTTATACCGGAGCAGGGGCGCCGGATGCGCATTTAAAAGTAAATGCGTCTGGTAATGCGCTGAATACACGCCAATTTGAGGTAAAAGTCAATGGCAATATTTTGTCAACCGTTACCATGGACTTTTTTGATTATAAGAAATCAGATATTACCATTAGTCCGGCTGCACTCAGCGGCGGATCAGCTGTTGTCGATATAAAGAATATCACCACATTGCCGAACGACAGAATGGTGGTAGCAAAGACTGAGCTTACCTATGCCCGTCAGTTTAATTTCGGGGCAACTACCAGTTTTCCTTTTGAATTGGCCGCCAATACCGCCGGTAATTATCTTGAGATCTCCAATTTCGGACATGCCGGTGTAAGTCCGGTTTTATATGATTTAACGAATGGGAAACGGTATCTGGGGGATATAACAAACCCGTTGCTTGTGAAATTTGCACTGGAACCATCTGCCACCAGGCGGCAGCTGGTATTGGTATCGCGGCATTCGGGGTATCTGGTAAATGACGTTACCAGCCTTGAAACACGGCATTTCACTAACTATCTGACGGCGGGTAATCAGGGTAATTACCTGATTGTATCTCATCCCGCAGTAATGTCAGCAACCAGCGGATCAAATCCGGTGGAAGAGTATAAGAACTACAGAAGTTCAGCTGCCGGTGGAGGACATACGGCGAAAATCTACCTGATAGATGACGTTATAGATCAGTTCGGCTTTGGTATCAAAAAGAATCCCGCGGCTCTCCGGAATTTTATCATGTGGTCACGGGTTAATTTTTCCTCTCCGGTAAAGAATGTACTGTTAATCGGCAAGGGACTGAATTATGTTCAGTACAGAACATTTGAAAATGCTGCTGATGTTGAGAAACTGTCTTTTATACCAACATTTGGTGTGCCGGCATCGGATAACCTGCTGGCCTGTGAACCGGGTGGCGATGGCATTCCAAAAGTATCTATTGGCCGGATTTCGGCAATCAACGGCGATGAAGTGGCTACTTACCTGGCAAAAGTTGTGCAATATGAACAACAACAGTCGTTTTCTTCACCCCTGATTGCAGACAAGGCCTGGACAAAGAACGTGGTGCATGTGATTGGTGCGGCTGACGGATCCCTTGGTGCGATTCTGACCGCCGACATGGACCGGTACAAAAATATTGTAAAGGATACCCTGATGGGGGCTAATGTAAATACATTTAGTAAAGTTTCTTCAGCTCCTGTGGAACAGGCCAGTAATGACAGGCTGTATAGTCTGTTCCAGGAAGGAATTGGTCTTCTTACTTATTTTGGCCACTCTTCTGCTACAACACTCGAGTTTAATCTTGATAATCCTGATCAATATAATAATGCGGGCAAGTACCCGGTGACAATTGTGATGGGATGTAACGCGGGTAATTTCTTTAATTATAATACTCTTCGTTTTATTACTAAAGAAACGTTGTCCGAGAAATTTGTACTGGCCAATCAGCGGGGTTCCATTGCCTTTGTAGCCAGTACCCACTTTGGTATTGTTCACTACCTGGATATCATTAATACCAAGACCATGACCGCTGCCACGGGCTCACATTATGGCAAATCACTTGGTGAGATTCTACGGGAGTCTATCGCACAGGTTTACGACCTGACCACTCAAAATGACTATTACGCCCGTTTCCATACCGAGCAGACAACCCTGCATGGTGATCCGGCTATCCGTTTGGATGCCTCCGCACCTAAACCGGATTATGTGATTGAAGAGCCGCTGGTTAAAGTTAATCCTTCGTTTATTTCTGTGGCGGAAACGCATTTTAACGTGAATGCGAAGTTTATGAACCTGGGTAAAGCCATCAATAAGAATATTGTGGTGGAAGTAAAACGGACTTATCCCAATCTGACAACTGAAGTGATCAGAAGGGATACGATACCGGGTATTCGTTTTATTGACTCGCTGGTATATTCCATTGATATTGTTTCCACCCGGGACAAGGGGTTGAACCGGATTTCAATCTGTCTTGATGCGGATAATGTGGTGGACGAGTTATATGAAACCAATAACTGTATTACAAAAGATGTATTCATTTTTGAAGACGAAGCAAGGCCTGTGTATCCATATAACTATGCCATTATCAATAACCCGTCCATAAAGCTGGTGGCCTCCACGGCCAATCCTTTCGGTACGCTGAAGCAATATGTAATGGAAATGGATACCACGGAGTTCTTTAATTCCCCGATGAAGATAACCCGTACTATCAGTTCATCCGGTGGTGTACTGGAATTTCAGCCGGGTATAGCACTGCGCGACAGTGCTGTTTACCATTGGAGAGTGGCACCGCAGCCAACAAGTGGTCAGCCTTCCTGGAATAAAGCATCTTTCGTTTATCTGAGTAACAGCGGACCTAATGTGAGTGATCTGGGATACAACCAATCTGACTTTTATCAGCATACGAAATCTTCCTATGAGCGGATCCTGCTGGATTCGGCCACACATGGAACCACATTTGGTCCTGTGGCGCATAACCTGTTTGTAAGACAGGGAACCTGGATTACCAGTGGTGCCACACAGGAAGCGGCTTTGGCCGTATCTATTGATGGGGTATCCGCCATCCGTTTGATGTGTTGGTTCTCCTCCCTTGTATTTAATGTGTTTGATCCGGTTTCCTTCAGGCCCTGGCAGAATACAACGGTGGTGCCGAATACATATCCGAGCGGTCTCGGTTCTGGTTTGTTTAACAGTACCGACAATAATTGCTTTGGCAGTCAGAAGCTATTTAATTTTGAATACCGGTATACGGATACGTCGAGTCGTCGTAAAATGATGGACTTCATGCGTGATGTGATACCCAATGGATCATATGTGGTAATCAGAAACTTCACACTGAACCCGATTTTCGGGTTCCCGGATGCCTGGGCAGCTGATTGGGCGGCTGATGAGGCGCTCCATGGTCCCGGACAGTCATTATATCATTATATTAAAAATGCAGGGCTTTCTTCAATAGATTCTTTCTATCGTGCAAGACCCTGGGCACTTATTTACAAAAAGAATGATCCTTCTTTTACCCCCAAATGGGTGATGGGAGACGGTATGTTTGATAATCCGACATTGTCCGCTGATTGCCCTACCAAGGATACAGTTGGTCATATCACTTCTCCGGTGTTTGGCCCGGCCAAAGCCTGGAAACAACTTAAGTGGAGGGGTGCGGCAGATAATATACACGATACGGCTACGGTGGACGTGATTGGGGTTACGATGGAAGGAATTGAGCAACTGCAGTTCTCCGGATTAACCACTGCCCAACAGGATTTTGATGTGTCCAGTATTGATCCTGAAGTTTATCCATATGTTAAACTGAGAATGCGTACAACCGATAATGTGGGCTATACTCCTTATCAGCTCCGTTACTGGCGAGTGACCTATGTGCCGGTGCCGGAAGGTGCCATCGCCCCGAATCTGCACTTGTCGGTAAAAGATACGGTGGACGTAGGTGAGCCCTATCAGTTTAAAGTCGGTTTCAAGAATGTCAGCGAAATCGGATTTGACAGCCTGAAAATTAAAATGGTCATAACGGATAAGAATAATGTACCGCATGTGATCCCCATGCCGAGAAGAAGACCGCTGCCGGTTAATGATACCCTTCAGATAGGGGCCGTGGTGAGTACCGGATCATTGCCTGGCGCCAATACGGTCTATATAGAAGCCAATCCGGATAGTGACCAGCTGGAGCAGCATCATTTCAACAATTTCGCTTTCCGTAATCTTTATGTAAAACCGGACAGTCTGAATCCGTTGCTGGATGTGACATTTGACGGTATGCATATCCTGAACAGGGATATCGTATCGGCCAAGCCGGATATTATGATCAAACTGAAGGATGAAGCCAAATGGATGGCGCTTGATGATACCAGCCTGCTGACACTGCAGGTACGTTTCCCCAATGGCAGCCTGCGTCGCTTCTACTTTAATAATGATACACTCCGGTTTAATCCGGCCGGACAGGTACCCGTAAATGATAATACGGCCACCCTCAATTTCAGACCCTACTTCCAGCAGGATGGTGAATATGAACTGATCATCAGCGGAAAGGACAAGAGTGAGAATGAAGCAGGTGCTATTGAATACAGAGTGCTCTTTGAAGTGATCAATAAGCCGATGATTTCAAATATGCTGAACTATCCCAACCCGTTCACTACCTCAACAGCCTTTGTATTTACGATCACGGGAAATGAAGTGCCGCAGAATATCAAGATTGAAATCATGACCGTTACCGGTAAAATTGTGCGGGAAATCACCAAGGATGAGCTGGGTCCCCTGCGGATCGGCCGGAATATCACCGAATTCAAATGGGACGGTACCGACCAGTACGGCCAAAAACTGGCCAATGGTATTTACCTGTACCGTGTGGTGACCAATCTGAATGGTAAAGCACTGGATAAATACAAGGCACAAGGAGATGAAACGGATAAGTATTTTAATAAAGGGTATGGAAAAATGTACCTGATGCGTTAATAAATTATTCCAAAAAACGAAAAGTCCCGCCCCGGCGGGACTTTTTTATACGGGTCAGATAAGCGACTTTTGCCAGCAGATATGCAACCGCTCAAATCTTGGATAAAACGGCACTTTGGCTACTGGTTATACAGTAATCAGCGTTCGGTGGCGGCAGGTGAGCGTTACCGCAGCTGGATCGACGGAGCTGCTCAACAGCCGGATTTCCGGGTGGAGGAAGTCTCCCACGACCTGTTTACCTATCATGGTGAAGACGGTATAATAGCCTTTTTACTAGGTCGTATGTCCAACGTACCATCATTGTTTACAGATATCGGAGCCGGGGATTGTATGAAAAGCAATTGTGCCAGCCTGGCTGTTCATACAGATTGGACGGGTTGCTTTGTGGATGCCAATGACCGGCAATTACAGGCCGGTCGTAATTTCTACCACATGTTGAATAACCGGGAAAAGAACATCCGCTTTACCTGCAGTCTGGTAACGCCTGACAATGTAAACCGGATAATCAGCGATGCAGGGATCAAGGGAGAAACAGGCCTTCTGTCCATTGATATTGACGGAAACGATTACTGGATATGGAAAGCCATTGATGTCATCCGTCCGCGGATAGTGGTAATTGAAGCCAAAGTGGAATTCGGGACGGATAACCGGGTGGTGCCATATGGAAATCATAACCATCATGGGGTGGATGCCCGTTACAACGGCGCCTCGGTAGAGGCCCTCCGGGTACTGGGGAAACAGAAAGGGTATAAACTCGTGGCAGCGAACAAACAAGGATATAACCTGTTTTTTGTACAGGAACAGGAATCGTTAAAGGAATTGACAACAGAAGATGTGTTGCAGGATAAGGAAACGAAACAATCTTTTTATCCCGCATCTTTTTTCAGCAAACATCATTTTGAAAAAGCATAAACGGTAGTATGGCCAAAATCGGAATTAATATCGCAACAGGAAGTCTGCAACAAAACGAAATGATTGTGGGCATTGACCTTGGGACCACCAACAGCCTCGTGGCTATTATCCACCCGGATACCCGGCAGCCTGTGGTGCTGAAAGAGCATGATGGGGTGGCGTTAGTTCCCTCCGTGGTACACTTTGGTGAACAAGGGGTGGTTACCGTAGGTGAAGCAGCTAAGAAATTCCTGGTGAGTGAACCGCAGCATACCATTTTTTCGGTAAAGCGGCTGATGGGAAAGTCCTACAATGATATTAAGGATCATTCCGGCTTTTTCAGTTATAAAGTGATTGATGACAACACGGAAAGTCTGGTGAAAATACAGGTGGGAAATACTTTTTATTCCCCGGTGGAACTGTCCTCTTTAATCCTGAAAGAATTAAAGGCAAGAGCAGAGCATATACTGAAAACGCCGGTGACAAAAGCGGTGATTACCGTTCCTGCTTATTTCAATGACGCGCAACGGCAGGCCACACGTGACGCTGGTAAACTGGCAGGGCTGGATGTGATGCGGATTGTAAATGAACCAACAGCCGCCAGCCTGGCTTACGGGTTAGGGCTTGGCCGGGAAGAGACGAAGACTATTGCGGTGTATGACCTCGGCGGCGGGACCTTTGATATTTCTGTGCTGCGGATCAGCAATGGTATTTTTGAAGTCCTCTCCACCAACGGCGATACCTACCTGGGAGGTGATGATTTTGACCGCGAAATTGTAAACTACTGGACCGGACTGGCCGGCCTCAATGAAGAAGAACTTTCCGTTCATAAGAATCTTTCACAGGAATTCAGGCTGCTGGCAGAAACGGCAAAAGTCAGTCTGAGTTGCAGTGATACATTTACAGGTACAGTGGCTGGCGAAACCTTCACATTGACGCGCAGTAAATTTGAATCACTGGTCAGTGAACTGGTTGAACGGACAATCCGGTCCTGTAAACAGGCACTACAGGATGCCGGATTAAACACGGAAGACATTGACGAAGTAGTGATGGTGGGTGGCTCCACCCGGGTACCCCTGGTAAAAGAACAGGTGAGTCTTTTCTTCGGAAAAAAAGTACATGACACGTTGAACCCGGATGAAGTGGTGGCACTTGGCGCGGCGGTACAGGCGGATGTGCTGGCAGGTAATAACAAGGATGTGTTGTTGCTGGATATTACCCCGCTTTCACTGGGTATTGAAACCATGGGCGGACTTATGGATGTGCTGATACCCCGCAATTCAAAAGTGCCTTCAAAAGCCGGCCGTCAATACACCACGCAAAAGGATGGGCAGGGCAGTATGCGCATCTCCGTATTTCAGGGTGAACGTGATCTGGTAAAAGACAACCGGAAACTCGCTGAGTTTAACCTGACCGGTATTCCCGGTATGCCGGCCGGGCTGCCCAAGGTGGATGTTTCTTTCCTGGTAAATGCAGATGGCATACTTACCGTTAAAGCAAAAGAATTGCGCAGCGGGGTGGAACAGAGTATTGAAGTGAAACCACAATATGGTCTTACGGATGACCAGGTGGAAAAAATGCTGATGGATTCGATCACTCACGCGAAAGATGATATCCGGATCAGGGCTCTGGTAGAAGCTCAAACGGAAGCAAGACAGATATTGGATGCCACCAGTCAGTTTATTGATAAGAACAAGGCCTTGCTGACCGGGCAGGAAATCTCGGACACTTCAGCAACTATGGATGCCTTGTCCGCATTGCTCATCTCCGGAAGCAAAGATGAGATTCAGGCAGGCATTGAAAAACTGAATGAGTTGTCACGCCCCTTCGCCGAACGGCTGATGGATCAGGCTATCAGTAAAGCGATGAAGGGGAAAAACATTATGGAGTAAACACCTGGTAACGGGTGTTTTCAAACAGGATATTTTTTTTAAGTGCAGGTAAAATAGCCGCCGGCTTTTCTGCATTCCTGTCTATAATCAACAGGACTTTCCGGCCCTTCCATTCTTCAGGCATCCGGCCTTCCGCCAGGAATTGATCCATCAGCAATTGCCTGTTGGGAATATCCGGCGTGTTATAGGGGTGTGAAATCCACGCGTTTGCCGGGCTGTACACATTGGCCAGGTAATTCACCAGTGTTGCATTCCCAATCAGCAGATCTGCCGGCGAACTGTTTGCCGAAAGATATTGCAGCATTTCGCGGGTTGGTTGACTGAGATGCCCCTCCCATTCCGTTTTCTCCTTTTTACGTAGCAGGTTAATTGTCCAGAGAATATTGTCATTCAAAAGCAGCAAGGTCAGCACGGACAAAACAAGAACTCTGTACCGGTGCCTCCAGGAATAGAACAGAAACCGGAGAACGGGAAGTGAAAACAAAAATAAACCTGTCCAGGTATAACCCCTGGTGAAGTGCAGCGGTTGCCGGGGGGTTATAAACCATTCATGTTTTGAAAGTAAAAAGGAAATAACTGCCCAGCAAAGAAAAAGGCGTTGTTGGGGGGCTGATAATACCGGATGAATTTTATTTTGTTTGCCGGCAAACAGGGAAAGTAAAAAAAACAGGCTGTAGGCGGGAATCACAACCCACAGGCTGTATGTCCAGCTGGCACTGTATTGAGCAAAAAGCTGCCGGTGTTCTGGAAAATTATTGAGATAAATCAAATAATAACTCAGATGAAAAATAGTGATCAGTAAAATGGCGCCCCAAAACCATCGGGGGATTTTTGTGTTTTTCAGCAGCAGTTTTTCAATTAGTAGCCAGCCATTCATGATCAACAGATATTCTATGCCGGTGAATGGATGAGAGAGGGCAAGAAAAATGGCAGTGCCGGCAGCGGCCATCCATCGTTGTTTCAGCACAAAGTACACATTCAGCAAAAACAGGAAGTGATAATAGGCTTCGAGGGGCAGAAACAGATTTCTTCCCCAGTTGAGTCCCCACCATCCGTTTGCCGGGTCTGCCGTATGAATGGCATTCAGGCCTGTGTACCAGGTGTGTTCAGGAAAAAAAAGCCAGGTGGCCAACCCTGCAGCGGCTGTCAGTCCTCCCCCCCAGGTAAACAGCAGGGCTATCCATTTGTAATTTCGTTCGTTGCCTGATAGTGTTTGTAATACCAGGATACCGGTATAAATACAAAGTAAGGCCATGATCAGCCCGAAAAGTGAAAAGGTTAATCCAGGGTCAGCACCGGCTTTCATTGCGGCACTGAATAAAAGCGTGACAGGTTGGAAATATATTTCCGGGGACTGCGGATTTCCGTCAAAAGGGTTTGAATAAAACAGTTGCGTACCGGGTTGATCAAGGTACTGACGCGCATAGGACATATACAGCACATTTTCATCCACGGTAAATCCGGTAGGTGACAGATCAGGACTATGAAAATAATAATGCTGTAGCAGAAATAGGATTACCGGAACCGCCAACGCAAAGGTTAATATGATATGCGCTTTTTTCAATACGTTTTATTCTTTATCATTCCGATGAGTGACAGGATTCCGGCTACTGTTAAAATTAAAAAGGTAATGGCCATTGGCCAAATGGCAGCAGATACGGCTTTTGAAGTAAAGCGGAAATGAACGGTGTGTTTCCCCGAAGGTAACTGCACTCCCATAAAACTGATATTCGCTTTTATAATTGATGCCGGTTGTCCATCCACTGCTACGGCCCAGTTTTTATGAAAGTGCTGGGTCAGGATCAGAAAAGAGGGCTGATCGGCAATTGTTTCAACAATTACCTGATTAGCCGATAAGCCGGTAAGCCGGGCCGTTTTGTTATTACTGCAAATCCCTATGTTTCCGCCTTTTTCAACAAGCGCATACTCACAGCTGTCACTGTAATGTCTGTTTTGAAACTGATTGCCATTAATCAGGCTGTCTGCCAGGTACACAACCGGCCTGGCAGATACATAGCTATAGGCAGAGGTGTTCAGTATAAATGCTTCGGCAGAAGTCAGGAACGATGGAGAGTTTGTAATCTGGCTTATCCCCGGTTTTTTATTATAAAAAGTAAGGAGCGATAAATTGTCGTAATAGTTTAATGAAGTACTGCTGTTGTACGCCAGGCTGCTGTCGCAGTATGTAACCGGAAAACCGGTTGGCTGCTGATGCAGGAAACGGTTTGCTTCTTTTGTTGGATGGCTGCTTACAAAACTGACCGGTAGCAGCAGTTGTGCCATGATAAACAGGTTTGAAATCCAGAGCAAAGAAAAAACACGGAGGTTACCCCTGATTCCCCATATAAAAAACGCGGCTATAAACAATAACTGGATTATGCCATTGATAAGTAATGTATAACTCAACGTAGTATAGTTCACCCAGTCTTTAATGAAAACGGTTACCGATGGGTATTCTGTAAAGCGTTTTAATGAGTAAAAGGACTGGGGCATGGCAAGGGTGAGAATCACGATAATCAGTATGGCAAGTCCTCCCAGCGCATACCGGAAACGGTTTCGTTTTTTTTCGTCACCGGATGACTCCATCAGTTCTTTTAATCCGGGAGCTGCCAGCAGCAGTAATGCCAGCATCAGGAAAAGACGTAACTGTGCCGGATGCCTGAATGTATTCATCAGGGGGAGATATTCGAAACAGAATTTACGAACTGGGGTGACGTCTCCAAGGCTGAACAGCAGGGCAAAACCGGCGCCGGCAATTAATAATATTGTTCTTTTACCGGCTTTTGGAGGGAAACAGAACAGCAGGGCAAGGGGCAATAAGCCGATATAAACATTCCGGAAACTGGTATCGGTAAATGTTTGTACATCGGCGGCATGTATGGCTGAAGGGAAAAGGAAGCTGCGGAGATGGATCCATTCAAATGAATTGATGATGGCATCCTGGTACAGAATCCCTTGCCCACGTTGGTAATAGGGCATCAGTTCCAGATAGGATAAAAAGGCCGGCATCGATAAAAGGGAAAAGACCAATACGAGTAGTCCTGTCGACAGGAATTTCTTTTTCAGCTCCGGTTTTCTGAAACCGCTCAACAGAAAGAGCAGTCCCATCATATACAAGGTGACGATAAAAAACGAGGGATATCCTGCGGTAAACAGGAGGTACAGGCTGACAGCGGTTTGGATGGCTGTCTTGTAACTGTGGTTTTTCAACAGTAAAGTAAAATAGTGAAATACGAACGGTATAAATGCGGCTGCGGCCAGCCAGTTGATCAGTTGGCCGCTCAGCATAAAACCACTCAGCATATAGGATACGGCTGTCAGCAGCGCCGTTTTACCGTGCCTGGTCAACCGCCAGGTCAGTATGTACATGCCAATGCCCCCCAGAAAGATATACAGCAGATTTTCGAAATGGAAGAGGGTGAGATCGTAGCGGCCGATACAGGAAAAAAGCCATACAACCGGGTTCCATGCACCGCTTTGCATATCGCCGTATACCGGGTATCCATTATAGATATAGGGGCTCCAGAATGGAAATTCACCATTACGGATGGCTTCACTGATATTAAACCGGTAGGGGAGAAAGTAGTGAATAGCGTCATTCTTTACACTGAAGAACCCGCTTGTAAGCGGCCAGTAAGCAAGCAGACAGATCAGCAGCAGCCACAGGTAATTTAAAAAATGAATCCGTGTGTGCTGCACAGTGGCCGGGGCAGATAAAGAATTACCAGAACGGTTCATGTCCTCAAAATAGTTAAAAAGTACAACCCTTGCCTGAAATTATTCCCGTGTCAGCCGGATAAACAGCTGGGATGTTTTTGCAAATGGTCTTCGTATAAAGTCAATCATAGCAAAAACGGCACTGACCGGTGCAAAGAGCCAATGGAAAATAACCGGCCGGTCTGTTCCGGTATGGATGATCTTTTTACGGGAGAGTGCGGCAATAATACTGAACGCCCAGAAAGGAGCCCCTTGTGTATATTCCAGTTTTGAAATACGCAGGCCAGCGGCGGCGGCTATTATTCTGAAACTCTTTTCCGAAAATATCGTCCAATGCCGTGGGCAATGCAATCCGCCCCAATAGCTTTTTCTGAACAGCCGTGCATCCCAGCTGTCGGTATTGGGTGTTTTAATCAGGATAATGCCTCCGGGTTCCAGCAGGCGGCCTGCTTGCTGCAACACCTCCAGCGGATATTGCACATGTTCAATCAGATTCAGCATCAGGATGAGGTGGAAGCGTTTATCCGTTTCAAATTGTTCCACCGTACCCTGGAAATAGGCATGCCCGTTTTTTTCCGCTGTAACCCTGGCTTGCTCATCTATATCGGCAATCTGGGTAAATGCGATCCGGGAATCCGCTTTCTTTAAAACATCCAGTATCCAGCCGGTACCTCCGCCCACATCCAGTACATTTATTTTTTCTGCCTTTATCTCCGCCAGTATCTTTTTTAAAAAACGCCGGTCCAGCCATTCTTTAATACGGGTAACCAGATTCCCCTTTCCGCTGACAAATGAATAGTAATTGGATGGATAGATCTGCCGCAGTTGTTCCACTGGTACGGGGTCAATAAAGATCGTTCCGCAGCCGGTGCAGTGATAGTAGGTATATGTTTCAGCGGTTGAAAAGTATTCATAATCTTTTGCCTTGTTCCATGTTTCCACGGAAGACTGGCGGCAGACAGGGCAATCTGGTACAACTGGATTCAATGGGCGTTGTAAAGTTTTTTAAAAACAGTGATATAGGAAGTTCTTGATTCACGGAGTATGGCCGCCGTTTTTTCATCCTCTTCCAGAAACTGTTCTATATCCTTCATCCGTGTATAACTGGCTTGCGGATCCCAGTGGTGAATCATATGACGGGTGAAACCGGCAGCCCCGAAACTGCCGCTCAACAGCGTGTGATAAAATATCCGGCTGATTTTTCCATGTGGTTGTTTCCTGAAATCGGTAAGCGCGTGGGCCAGTTCATCCCGGTGTTCCAGCAACTGACGTATACTGGCAAAGAAGGGGAAAAAAAGGCCAAAGCCAAGTATCCAGGCAAGCGCGGGTATCCAGAAATGTGTGATAAATGCCAGTGTCAGCAAGCTGGCATGTAGCAGGCCACCGGCCAGCAGCATCATCCGGCTTTCTTTCACCTGCTCTTTATTCAGTACCGTGCTTTTTTCTTTTGAGAAAATGGTCCGGAGTAAATGAATTCCTGTTATGGTCTCCAGAATGAATAATCCGGATAAATGATTGAAGTAAGAGATTTCAGTATCCGCCGGCGTTCCCAGGTGCAGGTGGTGTTGCCAATGGATTTTACGATATGATTTCAGGGACAGTCCAAACGGCAGGCAAAGGAACAGGGTCCCCAGCAGTTCATTTTTCTTTTTATCCGGGTGAATATTGTAGTGGCTGGCTTCATGAGCAAACAGGGCAATATATGCGGCAGTATAGCCAATGAAAAGTCCGCCTGCCGGTACCATTAACCACCAGGGAATCGTTGTGTATAGCTGCAGCAGGATGATGGAGACAATTACAGCCATGAGAAAGAAATAACCTTTGGCCATATCCGCATATACTGTTGAATACCGGGGGGTGAGTTGCTCACGGAAAACGGCATAACTAATGCCTTGTTTATTGACGACGGCGTCAAAGGAAATATCTTCCAGGTTATTTTTCATAAAGATGCTGCAAAGCTAATTGAAACAGAATTATTCAGCCGGGCTCTTTTTCCAGACACCGATTATACTTTTCCCAAAAGAATGAAAAAGGAGTTTGTCCGTAAATCTGGAAACCGGTACCAGCCACCGGTCCCAGAACAACACCTGTTTTACCGTCGGGTATTGCTGACGAAGCAATAATTTATTTGTCAGGGCGGCCAGATAACCTGTACTGTCATAGTACCGGCAACTGACTGGCTGCAGCGTGGCGGGTGTAAGTGCCCGTAATGATTTTTTTGTATAACGCCTGAAATGGCCGATGGCTGTATCAAAAGGGCTGAATAAATGCTGGAAGGCAGGGGACAGGACCAGCAGGTATCCGCCCGGCAATAAACGTTCCGCGGCCATGGCCAGTTCCGCATCGTCCATTTCAATATGTTCCAGTACATCAACATAAATAATGCAATCAAATTTTTCCAGTACATCTGCCAGGGTACCGGTTTGTACCCGGCCCGCAGAAGGCAGCAGCCCTTCACGGATTTTTGTCTGTAACTGATGACTCATATCTGCATCCGGTTCCAGTAAGAGCCAGTCGTTGATAGCTGAGTTATACAGGAGTGAAGTGGTGGAGCCAATACCGGCACCGGCTTCCAGCACGCGCCCTTTTATAAAAGGCTTCAGTGCGCCCGCAAAATACTTTTTCCAGTTACGGGCATACTGGAAGAGTACCAGTTCATCCCCCGGGTATTGAAAATCAGCATTCTTCATTTATCCGGTTATTTCAGTTTCACCGGTATAGTCTGTATAGTGTTTGGCCGGTATAAATTTCCGTTGTGACTGGGACGAAAGGAACAGAAATATTGTAAACAGTGAGAGCAGAAAACTTTGCAATAAAATAATCAGCATGGCCGAAGTAACGGTGGATGTCCATCCCGGAATAGCCCGGGTGGTAAATGATTTGATGGCCAGTAACAGCAGTATAATCAGCAGGGAAACACCTATCAGGATGAGGGAGAACAGTAACAGCCGGCTGGCGATTACTTCAATAAATACGGCAATCGCGCCGAGTCCATGCAACAACAGACCATGAAATCCCATTTTTGAATGGCCATCATACCGTTTGCCCCGATGTGTATCCACGGATTGATAAGGCAGTCCGGATTTAATAATCCCACCAGCAAGGTGGTTCCATATTTCACTGTAGTAAACCAGTTTGCCAAGCAGGACTGATGGCATAACCAGGAAATTCCCGAAACTGATCCGTTTGCCGGTCAGCAGTCTGAATACGAATTTATAGATCGTGTAAAAAAGTCTGAATTTACGGCCCTCTTGTCTTGACCTGCGCCTTGCAAAAATAATCTGGCCGGGTTCGGTGGCGGCTGTTTTGAGCAGCAGGACGGCATCTTCTGGCCGGTCTTCTCCGTCACTGTCCATGATCAGTACCCTGTCGCAGGGCATTTTTTCCCTGATATAAGCCAGGCCGATTGCAATTGCTTTCTGGTGGCCGATATTCCGGAGCAAATGTAAAATCCGGATCTGCATACCCGGAACGGTAATTGGTGGCAGCGGTTCGGAAGAACCATCATTCAGTAACAATACAGAAAACCGCTGATCCTGTAATGGGGTCAGCAGGGTGGTTAATTCGGCGAGTAAACGATTAGCTGAGACGCTATCGTTGTAAACGGGAATGAGTATAATTGTTTGTCCGGACATCAATGGGGCTAAAGATACAATCAAATGAAGCAATATTGGAAAGCCGGTCTTAAATAAACCGGTCTTTCAGCCGCAGGAAATAGCGTTCAAAATACTGAAAGCTCAGCCAGCTTATTGCTACAGACAGGATGGTGGCAGTAAGCGCCATGGCCAATGACAATGGCTGGCCTTGCAGTGTTCCCGAAAATAGCCGGTACAGGTAAGGAGTAAGGAGCACATAAACGGGCCAGTGAAAAATGTACAAACCATAGGAGATTTTCCCCAGAAAACGGAGCGGAGAGATGGTAAATACGGCATTCATCAGTTTGTTATCACCAGCTGCGGCTTCATTCACCAGTAATCCGAATACCATGGCGAATGTGGTATAACCGGCAATCGCCAGGTACGGGAATGAATACTGGTTGCTGCTGTTGATAAAGTAAAAAAGAAAATTGAAGCCCGCGAATAACAGGACCACCAGCGACATATAATTTTCCAGAAACTTTGGTTTGATCCGTTGCAACAGGGCGATCATGCTGCCGATACAAATACCATCAATCCGGGTAAATGTATACAGGTTAAAGTAAGCAAGATCGGGTACCTGGTTATTCCAGATCCAGATACGGAAGCCGATTACGCATAGCAATACGGCACCGATCACCATCAGCAGATACCGTGGCTTTTTCAGCAGCAGGATCAGCAATGGCCAGACCATATAAAACTGTTCTTCCACGGCCAGTGACCAGAAGTGGTTTAACAGGTTGTATTGATCAGGGTTTTTAAAACTATAGAGCCAGTTTTGGAGGTAGGTCCATAGCCATACCTGGTTATCCAGATAATAGCTTACCTGCAGCTGAGAAAAATAGCGGGGCAGCAGCAACAAAAAAAGCCCCAGTGTCAGGTAGTAAAGCGGAAATATCCGGAGTACTCTGCGGATATAGAAATTCCGGAGAAAATGAGGTTGGTTGACGCTTTTTAACAGGATGTCAGTGATCAGAAAACCGGATAGAACGAAAAAGAGGTCAACACCCATCCAGCCGAAAAAGAAATAATGGGTAAAGTCGAAGTTGTGGTATACCACCACCATCAGTATCGCCAGTCCACGGAGTCCGTCCAGTGCAGGAATATGTTGCCTGTGAGGGGTGACTGGATGCATTAGCGGAAATCGGGTTAGTTAGTCTTTCAAAGATAATCTTCTCAGCAGATACTTCCCGATCATATCGAATTCTATGTTTACCGTCTGACCGGGTTCGAGGCTTTTCAGGTTGGTATGTTCGAATGTGTAAGGAATGATGGCCACCTTAAACCGTTTTTTCTTTACATCAAAAGCGGTCAGGCTGATTCCGTTGAGGCAGACAGAGCCTTTTTCAATCAGCAGTTCGGCAAAACGGCGGGGAAATTCAAATTCGAATTCCCAGCTGCCTTCTTTTTCCACCCGGTTAATACAGAGGCCCGTTGCATCCACATGTCCCTGTACCAGGTGTCCGTCGAGCCGGCCATTCATTTGCAGGCAGCGTTCCAGGTTTACCAGGGAACCTTCCGTCCAGTCATTCAGATTGGATTTTTTCAGTGTTTCTTCGATAGCGGTAATCCGGTGCCGGCCATCCTGTACCTCTTCCACAGTAAGGCAAACCCCGCTATGGCTTACACTCTGGTCTGTTTTCAGTTGGTCTGAAAGGGGGGAACTGATCCAGAAAGTCCTGTTTGAACCGTTGAAAATGACTGCTTTAACGATGCCAGTCGATTCTACAATACCTGTAAACATAGAGGCAAGTTAAATCATTTCTTTTTTCATTTCTCCATTTCAATTATACCGCCTATATTTGCCTCCCGAAATTTCGGGACTTAAAATAAAATACCGAAGGGGGTATCAATAACTATGCTGATCATCGACTCAAAAGACTGCGAAAACATCGACAAGGCGTTAAAGAAGTACAAAAAGAAATTCGAGAAATCCAAAGTGCTCCTGCAACTGCGCGAGCGTCAGAGTTTCATGAAGCCTTCTGTAAGACGCAGAGGCCAGGTGCTGAAAGCCATCTACAAGCAGCAGCTTGCCAGCGGCAAGATTGAGGGATAATCCCCGTTGTTTTATAATATTCTGAAGATAGCTGCAAAGTTTAATAGCTTTGTGGCTGTCTTTTTTTATGCCTGTCAGCGAACACCACTTTATACAAAGCTTTATCGATTACCTCAAGTTTGAGAAGAGGTATTCATCCCATACCATTCTGTCGTATACGACGGATCTGACGGGTTTTTTTGATTTTCTCGAAATCAGTTACGGGGTGCAGCAAATCCGGGAAGTACAGTCTGTGATGGTCCGGAGCTGGCTGGCATCGCTTAAAGAGCAGGGGATGATCGGTGCCACCCTGAATCGTAAAATTTCCTCCCTGAAATCTTTTTTTAAATACCAGCTGAAGTCGGGTGGGGTGGAACAGTCGCCCATGGGACAGGTCATCAGTCAAAAGAAAGGGCGCCGGTTGCCGGTTTTTGTAAAAGAGGAGGAGGCCCGTTCACTGAATGCGGTCTTACAAGCCGGTGCAGAAGACTGGAAGAGTCTGAATGCGCGTATGCTGGTCGCCATTTTTTATGCCACCGGTATGCGGCTGAGTGAGCTGATCGGGTTAAAAGATCAACAGATTGATCCGGACCGGGAGCAGATTAAAGTGCTGGGAAAAGGGAATAAGGAACGGGTGATTCCGGTGAGCCGTGAGTTGCTGGATCTGATAAAAGAATATCAGCGGCTCAGGAAAAAGGAATTTGCCGAAGCTGATGAAACCCTGCTGGTAACAGAGAAAGGGAAAAAGATGTATCCGCGGTATGCCTGGCAACTGGTCAACCAGGTATTGGGAGAAAGCAGCAGTCTGGACAAACGGAGTCCGCACGTTTTACGCCATAGTTTTGCCACCCACCTGATGAATCACGGGGCGGACCTGAATGCGGTGAAGGAATTGCTGGGTCACAGCAGTCTGGCGGCCACCCAGGTGTATACCCATAACACGATAGAAAAGCTGAAGGATATACATAAAAAAGCCCATCCCCGGGGTTGATTTTTTTTAGCGTGGCACAATAAAATTTAGCCTTTTATTTGTTGGATTGCTGTTTCTTTTTCAGTAACTTGATATCGACAAAAAGAACCACCTAAGAGAAACCACTTTCGATTAGTTCTTTATTTATTGTTTCACAGTTTAAAAATGATGACCATGAACGTAAAAATTCAAACTGTTCATTTCAATGCTGACAGCAAACTGATTGAGTATGTAAACAAAAAATTGGATAAGCTGCCGGTATTTAGCGATCGCATCATCCAGGTTAATGTGTTTTTGAAATTGGACAATGTGGCACATTCAATTAAAGACAAAATTGCTGAGATCAGGGTGCATGTACCCCGCCACGACTTTTTTGTAAAATCAACCAGTAAATCATTTGAAGAATCCTTTGACAGTGCTTTCGAGTCCCTCGTCAGCCAGATAAAAAGAAAAAAAGAAAAACAAGCCGCTTAAAAAGCCCAAGGGTGGATCGAAAGATCCGCCCTTTTTTTTTGAAGAAGTCCGGACGTCCGGGAGTCGGAAATGACAGGAAGAAGAGATAAACCGGACATCGGGCTTCCTGTCTTTATAATTATTTCTTGATTTTCAGCAGAAAAATTGCTCATAAAATTTTTGCAATATCCAAATTCCCTTACCTTTGCCTTCCCAAAAAATGGGGTAGTTCTTTATTGCCTGATCCGGAAACGTATCCATTCGTACCGGAGTAAAAATTACGCCACCTTAGCTCAGTTGGTAGAGCAACTGATTTGTAATCAGTAGGTCGCCAGTTCGACTCTGGCAGGTGGCTCCAGGCGGGCAAGTAGCCAAGTGGCCAACGGCAACAGACTGTAAATCTGTCCTCTTCGGAGTTCGGTGGTTCGAATCCATCCTTGCCCACATCGCCCTACGTAGCTTTAGCGAAGTAGGGCATCGTTCTTTGAAAATTGAGTATTGGTTATTGAAAATTGGGTATTCCCTGTAATTTTCAATAATCAATGATCAATGCTCAATATTCATTTTAAGCGGGAGTAGCTCATTTGGTAGAGCGGTAGCCTTCCAAGCTTCAGGTGGCCGGTTCGAGCCCGGTCTCCCGCTCTTTTCAGTTTGCAGCCTGCCGTTTGCAGTCTGCAGTATTTGTCAGAAAATGACTGCTGACTGCCGACTGAAAACTGCTGACTGAGCGTAAGCCGTTGTAGCTCAGTGGCAGAGCATCCCGTAGGTACGGGAGAAGAGGTCTGCCAGCTAAACGTGTAAAGAAGCCGTTGTAGCTCAGTGGTAGAGCACTTCCTTGGTAAGGAAGAGGTCTGGGGTTCAATTCCCCATAACGGCTCAGTTTTTATTTGATTAACAATGTGTTGCAAAGATGGCCAATAGATTAAACTGGAGGCTTCCTGATAAAAAAAACAATAATTGTAAAACACAACTTTAAAACCGATAACAATGTCAAAAGAGACCTTTAAGAGGGACAAACCCCACGTTAACGTTGGTACCATCGGACACATTGACCATGGTAAAACAACTTTGACAGCAGCCATCACCAGCATCTTAGCTTCTAAGGGTATGGCGACTGCAAAAAAGTATGATGAAATCGATGCTGCTCCTGAAGAAAAAGAAAGGGGTATCACCATCAATACAGCACACGTAGAGTATCAGACGGCTAACCGTCACTATGCTCACGTTGACTGCCCTGGTCACGCTGACTACGTTAAAAATATGATCACCGGTGCTGCCCAGATGGACGGTGCTATCCTGGTGGTTGCCGCTACAGACGGTCCCATGCCCCAAACGAAAGAGCACATCCTGCTGGCCCGCCAGGTAGGTGTACCTAAGATTGTGGTATTCATGAATAAAGTTGACCTGGTTGATGACCCCGAACTGCTGGAACTGGTGGAAATGGAAATCCGTGACCTCCTGACTTTCTACGGTTTTGATGGTGCCAATACCCCGATCATCAAAGGTTCTGCAATCAAAGCCCTGGAAGGTGAAGCAGAAGCGGTAAAACAAGTGGAAGAGCTGATGGATGCTGTTGACAGCTATATCCCCCTGCCTCCCCGTCCTGTTGACCAGCCGTTCCTGATGTCTGTGGAAGACGTATTCTCTATCACAGGTCGTGGTACAGTTGCTACTGGCCGTATCGAAAGAGGTCGTATTAAAGTTGGTGAAGCTGTAGAAATCGTAGGTCTGATCGCTGAGCCCCTGACTTCAACCTGTACAGGTGTGGAAATGTTCCGCAAGCTGCTGGATGAAGGTGAAGCGGGTGACAACGCAGGTCTGCTGCTCCGTGGTATTGAGAAAACCCAGATCCGTCGTGGTATGGTAATCGTAAAACCCGGTTCTATCACTCCTCACACTGATTTCAAAGCTGAGGTATACGTACTGAGCAAAGAAGAAGGTGGACGTCATACTCCGTTCTTCCAGAAATACCGTCCTCAGTTCTATTTCCGTACAACTGACGTTACCGGAGAGGTTGAACTGAATGCTGGAACTGAAATGGTTATGCCTGGTGATAACACATCACTGAATGTTAAACTGATCCAGCCCATCGCGATGGAGAAAGGTCTGAAGTTTGCGATTCGTGAAGGTGGACGTACAGTAGGTGCCGGCCAGGTTACTGAGATTATTAAATAATCTATTATCTTTGATACTTCAAAAGTCATTGGCCACCGGATTTTCCGAACGGCCGGTGACTTTTGATTCTTACGGGCATAGTTCAATGGCAGAATAGCGGTCTCCAAAACCGTTGATGGGAGTTCGAATCTCTCTGCCCGTGCAAACAGTGTATTATGAACAAGATCACGACATATTTCAAGGAAAGCCTGAAAGAGCTGGTAGAAAAAGTTACCTGGCCGACCTGGCAGCAATTGCAGCAATCCACCATGATTGTGCTGGCGGCTACCCTGGTTATTACGTTTATCGTACTGGCAATGGACTCGGTTATTGGTAATGGTCTGAAGTTTATTTACAAACAACTTTTCTGATGGAAACAACAACCAATACAGAAGTAAAGCAACCCGAAACCAAGTGGTTTGTACTGCGTGTGGTCAGCGGAAAGGAGAAAAAGGTAAAAGAATACCTGGATAAGGAAATTTCCCGGGGTGGCTGGAGTGAAATCGTGAAGCAGGTGTTTCTGCCCGTGGAAAAAGTGTATAAGGTAGCCAGTGGGAAAAAAGTGATGCGTGAAAGAAACTATTACCCCGGTTATGTAATGATTGAAATAACCGAAGGTAAACTGAGTGATGACCTGAAGGATATTATCAAAAACACCACCAATGTGATCCATTTCCTGGGAAAGGAAAACCCCATCGCCTTGCGTAAAGCAGAGGTAAATAAGATGCTGGGTAAAATGGATGAAATGGCAGAAGTGGGTGGTATCAGCATGAGTGAACCCTTTATTGTGGGTGAAACCATCAAGATCATTGAAGGTCCGTTTAATGACTTTAACGGGGTGATTGAAGAAGTGAATGACGAGAAAAAGAAACTGAAAGTGACCGTAAAAATATTCGGACGCTCCACCCCTGTGGAACTCAACTATATGCAGGTGGAAAAAATCAGCTGATCCGGTTTATAACATATTGAAAGCCATCCGTATCCCCGGATGGCTTTTTAGTGCCTCCGGGGATACGAAAAAAATCCAGAAACCCTTTGCTGGTAACGGTTTTCCGCTTACCTTTGCCGCCCCAATCAGTTCTTTCTTTGTCCTCCGGTTTTTGTAACGGGGACGATGGTTGAATTTGGGAGACCAAGTAGACAAATCGAAAGGTCGTCAGAACCAATAAATCAAAGAAAATGGCAAAAGAAATCTCCGGCTATGTAAAGCTGCAGTGTAAGGGTGGCCAGGCCAACCCTGCACCTCCGATCGGTCCTGCGCTGGGTTCCAAGGGTATCAACATCATGGAATTCTGTAAGCAGTTCAATGCAAGAACACAGGACAAAATGGGAAAAGTGCTTCCCGTATTAATCACTGTTTATACAGACAAAAGTTTTGATTTTGTAATCAAAACCCCTCCCGCAGCCATTCAGCTGATGGAAGCCGCTAAAATTCAAAAGGGTTCCAAAGAAAGTAACCGTGTTAAAGTCGGTAAAGTAAACTGGGAACAGGTAAAGGCCATTGCAGAAGACAAAATGCCTGACCTCAACTGCTTTACAGTGGAAAGCGCCATGAAAATGGTAGCCGGCACCGCCCGCAGCATGGGACTCAATGTGGAAGGTAAAGCCCCCTGGGAAAATTAATCATCCCGGTTTTTTGAAATCCTTTAAAAGAAATTAACATGGCATTCATTAGTAAGAAAAGAAAAGTGGCCGATACGAAGGTTGACGCCAATAAAGCATATTCATTAAAAGAAGCATCTGCGCTGGTGAAAACAATCAACACCTGCAAATTCGATGCATCTGTGGACCTGCACATCCGTCTGGGTGTGGATCCCAAAAAAGCTGACCAGGCTATCCGTGGAACAGTAAGTCTGCCCCATGGTACTGGTAAAACCAAAAAAGTACTGGTTCTTTGTCCCGCTGATAAAGAAGCAGAAGCCAAAGCAGCCGGTGCTGACTATGTCGGACTGGATGAGTTTGTTGCTAAAATCGAAGGTGGATGGGTGGATGTGGATGTAATCATCGCCACTCCTTCCGTAATGCCGAAAATTGGTAAACTGGGTAAAGTACTGGGTCCCCGTAACCTGATGCCAAACCCTAAAACCGGAACGGTAACTAACGATGTGGCAAACGCCATTAACGATGTGAAAGGCGGTAAAATCGCTTTCAAAGTGGATAAAGTAGGTATCATCCATGCCTCTATCGGACGGGTGAGTTTCTCTCCTGAAAAAATCGCTGAAAACAGCCAGGAGCTGCTGAATGCGATTATCAAGGCGAAACCATCTTCTGCCAAAGGCACGTACCTGCGTGGTATCAGCATGGCCAGCACAATGAGTCCTGGTATCGCAATTGACACCAAAGCATTTGTTCACTAAGAGACGCTTCCCTGTTCCCGGAATACGGGCACATGAAGTTTCCGATTAACTGACCAGTCAAAACTTAAATAAAATGACTAAAGATCAAAAAAACGAAGTGATTGAACTGCTGAAAGGCAAGTTCGCTCAATATAATAACTTCTATATCGCCGATACAGAGTCACTGTCTGTAGCGCAGGTGGGTAAACTCCGCCGGGCCTGTTTCAACAAACAGGTGGAAATGAAAGTGGCCAAGAATACCCTGATTAAAAAAGCACTGGAATCACTGGATAGTGAGAAGTATGCAGGCATGTTCGATTCACTGCACAAAGTGACGGCCCTGATGTTCTCAGAGAACCCCAAGGAACCCGCGCTGATCATCAGTTCTTTCCGCAAGGAAAGCAACGGGGAAAGACCCGTACTGAAAGCCGCTTTTATCAATGGTGATATCTACACCGGTGATAATAACCTGAAAGCACTGACCCAGATCAAAACCAAGAACGAGCTTATTGGTGAGGTTATCGGTCTGCTGCAATCTCCGGCCAAACGTGTACTGGCTGCATTACTGCACCACCACGAACAGAAAGCCGGTGGCGCAGAAGCAGCGGCAGCTGAGTAATGAGTATATCGTGCAGGTGATGAACAATACGCGGCAAGGGCCTGAAACCCGGACGCCAATGTTCCGGCCGGCACTTTACTATAAACAATTTTTTTAAAACGGCCGTCGGATCCCCGAAAGGAAATGAAGACGGTAAAAATTCAACAAAATGGCAGACGTAAAAGCATTAGCAGAAAGCCTGGTAGGCTTAACAGTAAAAGAAGTACAGGAATTAGCTGATTTCCTGAAATCTGAGTACGGAATCGAACCCGCAGCTGCAGCTGTAGTAGTAGCAGCAGGCGACGGTGGTGGTGCCGCTGCTGCAGAAGAAAAAACAGCTTTCAACGTAGTACTGAAGAACGGTGGTGCTTCCAAACTGAACGTGGTTAAGATCGTTAAAGATCTGACTGGTCTCGGTCTGAAAGAAGCAAAAGACCTGGTTGACGGTGCTCCGAAGAACGTGAAAGAAGGTGTATCTAAAGCAGAAGCTGAAGAAATCGCCGCTAAACTGAAAGAAGCAGGTGCTGATGTTGAGATTGCTTAATTTCAACTGACCCGAAATAATAAGCCCTCCGGTAATCCCGGAGGGTTTTTTATTGGACCACGAGGTAGGGAGCGATTTTAGTAAACAGCTCTTCGGTAAAAGCCTGTACTTTTTTAATTTCTTCCAGCCGTTTGAAAGGGCCATGTTCCTTCCGGTAGGCAATCAGGGTATTGGCTATTGCCCATTTCAGGTACGGATGCTTTTTAAGTTCATCCGCTTCAACCGTATTGATATTGATTTTTTTTATTGCCGGCTGCCCCAACCGGAGCAGCGGTTTTATTTTCTGAAAAACCGAATCAGCCAGGCCAAAGGTTTCCGCTACCTGGTTAACTGAATAAAACCCGCCCAGCTTTTCCCTGAACAGGATAATCCGTGCCGATAACTTACTGCCTATACCCGGCAGGGCCATCCAGGCACTGCTGTCTGCCATGTTGATATCAATCTCACTGACCGTTTTCCGGACCGGCGTATATTCCCTTTTTTCAGCGGCCGGATACACAGTTTCTCCGGAAGTGCCGGAAGTATTGCCTGCAATACGGATCCAGGGCCGGAGACGTTCATATTCGTCCGGAAACAGCCCGTAAATCCGTTTGAAATCATCCGGCTTGCGGAACCTGCCTCCTTTTGAAGTATAGTTTAAAATCGTCTTTATGGTCTTTTCCCGCAAACCCAGTTGTTGCCAGCCCGACATATCCAGTTCATTGGGGTCAAAATAAAACAGGGTACCTGTGGACCTGGTTTTTCCAAAGCCACCGGGCACAGGAGCCGAACGGGTACGGGCATTTCCGTAGGTTTCCCGCTCCGTTACCGGTTGCTCCAGTTTCTTCATAGCCAGTATCCAGGTACTGTCGGCCGGACCTGGTCTGGCCGTCCGGGGGGCGGTCGGGAGCAGGGAAGGCAGGAGAAAAAACAGAGCCACCA
>Ga0209480_10000190_pt1 | contig 55032 bp, 73 predicted proteins | sample JI61114C2DNA_FD_187501 | JGI IMG/M metagenome (GOLD analysis project Ga0209480, IMG submission 187501) | Wastewater effluent complex algal communities from Wisconsin, to seasonally profile nutrient transformation and Carbon sequestration -... | ecosystem: Engineered > WWTP > Effluent > Algae...
GTCGTTTTGTTGAAATGGCTGAGCTGGGTCGAGAAGCCGAAGTGGCTGTACGAGAAGCGCGGGAAGGTGTGGGTGCCATCGACCACGAAGGTTTCTGGCGCGGCGAGTGCCGGGGCGGCAACAGCAGAAGCGAGGAGGAGGGCGGCGGTAAGTTGGGTCAGTTTTTGCATGGTGATTCTCCGTTTTTGGGGGTTGGGGTTGGGGTTGGGGCTTACTTGCTTGCTGCGGTGATGCGGAATTTGATCAGGACATCATTGGCGACGATGTCAAACTTGGCCCAGCTGCCTTCGCCAATCGAAAAATCGGCGCGGCGGATGGTGAAGCTGCCGTCGAAGACGCCGCTTTTGCCCTGCGCCGTGAAGGTGGCGGGGACGACGACATCCTGCGTTTTGCCCTTGATGCTCAACTGGCCGGCAACCTCATAACGATTGCCGCCGAGCGCCTTGACGCTGCCGGAAACAAAACGGGCGGTCGGGAAAGCCTTGGTGTTGAACCAGGGCTTGCCGGCAACTTCTTCGTCGCCTTCCGAAGCGCCAGTATCAACGCTGGTCAGTTCGACATCGAAACTTGCCTTGGCGGCGGTCGGCTTGGCCGGGTCGAAATTCAGCTGGCTGGAAAATCGGCTGAATTTGCCGTCGACCGCAACACCCATCTGCTTGTAGGTGAAGTTGATGGCGCTTTTGTCGGTTTGAACCTGGTTGTATTCGACGGCGTGAGCCGCGAACGGCAAGACGAGCGAGCTTGAAATTACGAGGGCGATGGCTAAACGTTTCATGTTCATTTCTCCGTGTTGTGGGCAGGCAACATACGTTTCAGAATGTCGTCCTGGTCGATGAAGTGATGTTTCAAGGCGGCGCCGATGTGGCCGGCGATGACGGCAACGAACAGCCAATTGAGGCTCATATGGACGGTTTGCAGCAAATTGCCCAGTTCCTTGTTTTTCTCCAGCAGATCGGGGATCGGTAGCAGGCCGAACCAGACTGTCTGGAAACCCTTGGCCGAACTCATCAGCCAGCCGGTTAGCGGGATGACGATCATCAGCCCATAAAGCATCAGGTGGCCGGCGTGGGCGGCCAGTTGCAGCAGCTTCGGCAGGCTCGCCGGCAAGGCCGGTGGGCGGTGCGTCAGCCGCCAGAACAGGCGCAGCCAGACGAGTAAAAAGGCGCTGACGCCAGCCCATTTGTGCCATGCGTAAAGCTGCAATTTCTCGGGCGATAGCGGCAGGTCATGCATATAGAAACCGAGGGCCAGCAGGCCGAAGAAAAGAACAGCCATCAGCCAGTGCAGGGCTTTGGCGGTAGCGGTGTAGCTGACTGTCACGGTCGACCTCCGTTTTTTGGCAAAAATGCATAGGCATCCATCGCGATGACGTAATCATCGATCCCGGCATGAAAGCGTTCAACCTCGGCCTGCTCGCCACCCGCACCCAGTGCCACAAACAGCGGGAGCAAATGTTCATCGCTCGGGTGGGCCTGCACGGCACCTGGGGCCTGGGCGCGATAGTCGAGCAGGGCGGATATGTCGCGAGCTTGCAGGCGATTTGCCATCCAGTCGGTGAACTGGCGCACATAGGGTGGCACATGCGGCGGCACACGCGGCGGCGTCAGCCCACCGTTGCGTGCCGCTAGCTGGTAATCCCGCAGGTTATGCGTGAGGTTGCCGGAGGCGATCACCAAAATGCCTTTTGCCGCCAGCGGAGCAAGGGCGCGACCCAGCAGGTAAGCCTGCTCCGGCCCGGCGTGGCTTTGAATGGAGAGCGGAATCACCGGCACATCGGCTTCCGGGAACATCAGGCGCAGCGGCACCCAGGCGCCGTGGTCGAGGCCGCGTTCGTTGTCCGTCGCCACCGGCAGGCCGGCCGCGCGGATGGCGGCAACAACCAGCTCGGCGGCCTCGCGGCAACCGCTGGCCGGGTAGCGCAGGCTGTAGAGTTCGTCCGGGAAACCGGAGAAGTCGTGGATGGTTTCCAGGCGGTCAGCAAAACCAACGGTTGGCACGGCGGTGTCCCAGTGCGCGCTGACGATAATGATGGCGCGCGGCGTGGGCAAAGCGTGGGCCTTGGCGGAAATCGCCGCCCCGGCCGCACCTGGGCGCAGCGCAAAAGTCGGTGCGCCGTGGGGAACGAAAAGTGCGGGTTGGATCGGGTTCATGCGAATAACTCCTGATGCGATGGACGTACTTTAGTCTTCCTTGCTGCAGCGAAATAGCCGACAATCTGCAAATGTTTATTGCTTGATTGGCAACAATGGACCGACTCGATGCCATGCATCTCTTCCTGAGAGTCGCCGAACTGGGCAGCTTTTCCGCGGTGGCGCAGCAATTGGGCCTGGCGCGCTCCGTCGTGACACGGCAGATTGCGGCGCTTGAGAGCCACCTTGGCGTCAAATTGATGGTGCGCAGCACACGCCGGCTAGCGCTGACCTCGGCCGGCACCGCCTATCTGGAAAAATGCCGGGTCATCCTGAATCTGGTCGAGGCGGCGGAAACTGATGTCGCGGAAGAGCGTCTGATCCCGCGCGGCAATATCCGGATCAGCCTGCCGCTCAGTTTCGGCATCAAGCGTCTGGCCCCGCTGCTGCTCGATTTTTCGCAGCGTTACCCGGAAGTCAGCCTGGACATGGATTACACCGACCGCCGGGTGAAACTGATCGAGGAGGGCATTGATCTCTCCATCCGCATCACGCGCCGAATGGACCCCGGCGATGTGGTGCGCAAGATCGGCACCAGCACCATGCGGGTGATTGCCTCGCCGGATTACCTCGCTCGTCACGGTCGACCGCAAAATCCGGCTGAATTGGCGCATCACGAATGCCTGGGTTACACCGCCAGCGGGGCGATTTCTCAATGGCAATTCATGGTCAATGGCCAACTGGAAACTTTCCAGCTACGCAGCCGTATCAACGCCAATAACGGCGAGGTGCTGACCGAAGCGGCAGCGCAGGGGCTGGGCATTACGGTGCAGCCGGATTTCATCGCCGACAGCGTGATTGCCAGTGGCCGTGTCGAGCAGATTCTGCTTGATTTTCCGCAGCCCGAACTCGGCATTTATGCCATGCTGCCAAGTAACCGCCATGTGCCGCACCGGGTTCGTATGTTGATGGATTTTCTTGCTGAGCAACTGATCGCTATCTGCAAATCCAGGTAACCCCTGATTTTTTCTGGAGCCTAAAAATGAAGAAGACGCTGATTGTCCTGCTCACCAGTGCCACGTTTGCCGTGCCGCTGGCCCACGCTGGCGCCACGATCGAACTGGCTGCCGAGGCCAGTCGTCCGGCGGCCAACGACATGGTGCGCGCCAGTATTTACAGTGAGTCGACCGGCAATAATCCGGCCGATCTGGCGCGTAAGGTCAATCAGGAAATTGCCGAGGCGCTCAAGGTGATTCGCGAAAAGCCGGCGGTTTCCGTCAAGACCGGCCAGCAATCCACCTATCCGGTTTATGGCAAGGATCAGAAAATCGAAAGCTGGCGCATGCGCAGCGAGTTGATTCTCGAATCGAAGGAACTGGCGACAGTTTCCGAACTGATCGGCAAGCTCCAGCAAATGCGCCTTGCGCTGGGCTCGGTCAGCCAGATGCCAGCGCCCGAAACACGCCGGAAGGTCGAAGACGAAACGACGCGTGATGCGATCCGCGCCTTCCAGAGCCGGGCGGCGGTAGCGGCTGATCAACTGGGCAAAGCCTGGAAGATCAAACAGCTCAATATTCAGCAAGGCGGCAGCATGCCAATGCCGGTCATGCGCGCCGGTCGGGGTGCCATGATGGCCGAAGCCGCCCCGGCGCCGCTGGAAGCTGGCGAAAGCCAGGTCACGACGACGATCAGCGGGCAGATTGAACTGGCTGATTAGATCGGTGTAAATCAAGGCAATGGAATCTTTGCATGTTGGTCTATAACAGTCGCCCGCTGGTCGGAGAACGTGGTCTGGCAATACTTTAGTGGTCAGGACTACTACACTCCGCAACTGCCCTGCGATGGCACCCAGATTGGCCGCTTTCGCACCGCCATCGGCGAAGCCGGGGTGGAAGAACTGCTCAAGGCAACCATCGACACGGCCGTGCAGACCAAAGCCGTGCGTCCGGCAGAGTTCGAACGGGTCATCATCGATACGACGGTCCAGGAGAAAGCCATCGCCCATCCGGTCGATAGCCGTTTGCTGGAGATTGCCCGGGCCAAGGTTGTGCAAGCCGCGAAGCGCGTCGGTATCGCCTTGAAGCAAACCTTCATGAAAGAAGGCAAGGAACTGCGCCGCAAGGCCGGCGGCTACGCCCACGCGAAACAGTTCAAGCGCCTGCGGCGGACGGTCAAATGCCAGCGCACGATACTCGGCATCGTGCTGCGCGAAATTAAACGCAAACTGGCGAGCTCGATCAGTGAATCACCGAGTGGCATCGCTCCTCTGAACACGCTGCTCGAACGGGCCGAACGCATCCGAAAGCAACAACCGAAGGACAAAAACAAGCTGTATGCCCTGCATGCGCCGGAAGTCGAGTGCATCGGCAAGGGCAAAGCCCGGAAACCCTACGAGGGTCACATTCTCTCAGCACAACTCGAACAGACGAACATCCTGCTCGAAGATGTGGGCCGCTCACCGAAAGAAGTGGTGGTTGATCTGGGCTTTCGTGGCGTCGATCGTGACAATCCCCAGGTGGAGATCATTCATCGCGGCAAGTACAAAGTCACAAACCAAGCAACAGCGCCGCTGGCTCAAGCGACGACAGGCGGTAGAACCGGCGATTGGCCACCTCAAGTCGGATCACCGGATGGATCACTGCTGGCACCAAGGACAACAGGGGGATGCCTTGCATGCCGTGCTGTGCGCCACCGGCTACAACCTGCGCTGGTTGCTGCGGGCTATGCTCCGTCTGGGCTTGAAGGCCACTTTTTTGCGCTCCGTCTTACGGAGGCTCATTGCGCTTCTCAACGGCGATCATTCTCGACCTAACTCGCTCAATCAGAATTTCCGCTTGGGCGGAGCGCTCAGATGAATTTTGCAGGGCCGACTACATACATCAGCTAACTGAGTATCTTCTTTGACGCTTGAGTCCTATTTCTCCACCTTGCCGTGCATCACAATAATCGTCTGCTGCATCAGCGCGCAAAGGCTTTCTTTGCCGTCCTTGACGGCGAATACTTCTGCCTTGGTAACAATCAGCGTGCGGCCGGAGCGAACCACCTGGCCGCGGGCGATGAGCTTTTCGCCATCAGCCGGGGCAAGCAGGTTCATCTTGAATTCCACGGTCAGTACCGAGGCAGTGGCCGGAACCATCGTCATTGCGGCGTAGCCAGCCGCCGAATCGGCAATCATGCCGACGACACCACCATGCACAAAGCCGTGTTGCTGCTCGACACCATCCCAGTGCGGCAAGTGGATTTCGGTGTGGCCATGCTCGACTACAGGCAAGGTCGCCTGAATCAGATGCATCGCGTTCTGCCGGTCGAAACTGGTGCGAACGCGCTCGGCGAAATCCTGATCCGAAATAGGGGTCATGGCGTTGCGCTCAGAGTGGGTGATCGACGCACTTTACGTTGACGTTTACGTCAATGTCAACCAAGTCTCTTGGAACAAAGGTCAGCGAATCAATCGCCAGTCAACGGGATGCTCAAAACCCATTCCTTGCCACACAAGGGGCTCGTTATCGCGAATACGCTTGAGGCGCCTGAATCAGCATTGAAAGCATCAACTCAGGGGAACCCCAAGCGATATCAAGCAGAACCGTATTTTTCGCTGTGCACCTTCACTGCCCGGGCTCGCGCCAGGAACAAGCGGAGTTTCACGGTGTCGGACAATTCTGCTTCCTCAGCATCCGACGCCTTGCCTACCTGGTTCAGGATGTGGGCTTCGACGGCCTTTGTCCGGGCCATTAACAATCTCAGCTTGATGTGATCGGGGAGATCGCTGACGGCTTCGTCGTCATCGTCAGCCTGATCGGCCACCTTGGCGACTCTGGGCTGGCTAAAGGAGCGATGCAGATCGAGCATATCGATGCCGGTGCCGGCGTCTTCATTCTCAGAGGCAAGGAGTCGCGCCTTATCGTCCGGCTTGGTACTCGTGCTGGCTATCGCAATTTGCTGGCGCGCCGACCGGGAGAGCATCGATTTCGCAATTGCTACCTTCGCTGCCTTAACTTTTTTGCTCTGCCCGAGACCATTTTTCTTGGGCGAATAGCGGGCCAGCTCAATGACCGGCACCGGCATGGGTATCGCCGCAATGGTCACCGAAACGTCGGCATTCGGCTCCAGCGCCGTCATGTTTTCGGGCTGAACATCGGCGGTTGTTGGCTCCCCGGCATGCACGCCCATCGCGGCAAGGGAAGTCATGAGAATGATTAGAAGCTTACGCACAGAGATACCTACAACGTACTGACAATAGGGTTTAACGCATCAAACTGATTTTGGTTGTCAAAGTTTTGAAGTTTTTTAAGCCTCAAGCACTTTGCATGAAGTCGGCGATTGTCGCTAGCGCCTGTTTGTGGGCGACTGCGACCGGAAATTCAGCCCGCCGGATACAAGCCAAAACCCTTGAAATCCAGCCCATCCAGTTCCGGGCAAGGTGTTTTGCTGCGCACCTGATGCCGCTGCTTAGTGGAGCAGACTTGCTTCAAAAGCGGCTTCGGCATGATCCGCAAACCGATACTGGGCAAACACGCGCTGCAATTCAGCGGATTGCATGCCGGGGTTGGCGAGAAAGCTGATACCGATACGCTGCCCCTGGTTAACGAGCGTGGTGAAGGCGAAGTGCCATTCACGCGCTTCTTCGAGGCGCTCAATCACTTCGTGCTCATTGCTGATCTCGACGCCAGCGCTTTTGAGCGATTGAATGAATAGTGTGGATTCGGTGTTCGGGTTGCGGATCATGATGTTCTCCGTTGGTTTCAAGTGGCTATGCCCGCTTAACGACCCGGTGGATGCTTCCGATGACAGTCCTTCTGTAGCGATGTGTAACGGTGTGCTTCTCAGGTTTGAAAGCGTTCGAAATTTTGTATTCCGAATATGTGGACGAACGAGATAAATGAACGGGGAAATGCGAGATATTTTGAGCTGGAGCAATCTGAGCTGAGCGGAACTGAGCGAGATTATTAAAACAAGTTGCGTGTGGCGAAAATTGGCCGCACCAAGAAAATTGACCAGTCTCAGCTCCAAAATGGAGCTTTATATTTACCCGCCAAATAGTCGTTGAGGGCGTCGAGGATTTTGGTTCGTTCTGCTGGGTAGAGTTCGCCATTCTGCTTGATCGGCAAAAACGGGCGGGCAGGAATGGTGACCGTTTTGCCCTTACCAGCCTTGCCGCCGAACTGGTGAATAGCCGAATATTTCATGGTGCTGCCGACGGTCACCGAATTATTGGTGACCGTCAGCGTCTTGCCTTTATTGGTCGGAGAAAACTCTTTTTCCAGACTACCCGTATCAATCAACACCTTTTTACCCGCCAGCGAGGTTTGCGCCTTTTTGCTCAGGTTGCCATTCTTGAGTACGCCACCTTTCTTGCCCCGCGCCCCGGCAATCAGCGCCTGAATGGTGGCCATCGAGTTACCCTGCCAGCGCTGGCCATCCGGCCCGGTGCCGGTGGCGAAGCGCTCCTTGGTGCGCTCCATGATTTCTTCGCCGATGGCTTGCAGAATCGGCTGCATGTTGCTGGCCCGCTTGGCTATCGCTTGCAGGGCGGCTTGGACGCCGTTGTCCTGGACTTCGATGGTGAACATGATTGATTCCTTCACAAAACCGGGCTGGGTTTCTATACTGCGGGTGAGGCGGTTGTTTCCAATGGGAACGGTTAGTGGCTGGCAACGGTCCTATGATCCGGTTCGAATCCGGCGCCGCCTTACTTCTCCAGTTCCAGATATTGGCTCCCCGTGCGGATACTTGTTTCATCAACTACCCCACCCGTGCGCACAAAGTTCGACGTAATTCGCGTCCGTTTGCCCTGAAGACGCACCTTGTCGGCGTAATTCACTCGCACCAGCACCTTGCCAACGCCATCCGGCAGATCGAAGGCATAGACCAGGGCCGCATCATGCGTATCTAGGTAAGGCGTTGCCCCATCGAGTACGGCCGGCAGTTCCTGCCATACCGTAAGCGGCAGCGTTGCCCCTCGGTCGCTTTTGCTGATGCGCAGCGCGTGCACCAGCTCCTCATCACGCAACCAGACATCGGCGGATTCCATCGGCACGCCCCGGGCGGCCAGATCGGCCACCGTGCGCGGCGCAACGACATGGGCCAGGGCAGCCAACCCGCTGGACTGCATAGTGGCGGAGGCTGTGGCGACCAGATCAATGACGGCCTGGCGCATTTCATCGACCAGCGCTGGCCGCATCGCCTCATACATCGCCGCGCCGATCGGGGCATCGAGCTTGATCAGCTTTTCGTCCATGAAGGCTTTGAGCGGGCGGTGCACGCTGGCCCCCGGCGCATAGTCAAAGCCCTTCGCCACCCCCGGCAAATTGCCTTTATCGTCGCGAGCATCCCACCCCGCTGGGGGTTCAGTCTCGCCGGCCGCCTGAGATTTAGCGTATTCCCGGGCGCCGACCGGCGTCACACGGCAGTGGCAGCTCCAGCCATTCGGCGGGAAGTGCGTTTTCCAGAACGCGTGATCATGCGGCAGCGTCAGGTTGTTCCACGCCACGTGCTGCAGCCGCGGGTTGGCCACCCAGTCGGCGTGCTTGTAGCGCCAGTAAGGGCGCAGCGTTACAAAATCCGGGTCGGTCAGTTGGCGATAACGCCCCGCCGCATAGCTGGTGGCCATGTTGGTCTGGTAGATCACCCGGCTACGCCAAGCCTCGCCGGCCTTGCTGCCCTCGCCGGTCCAGCCCGTCCAGCCATGCTTTTTGACGGTAGCCATAAAGTCTTTGTGGAACTGGGCGTAGCCAGTGCCTTGCCCGATCGCCTTGGCGACTGAACTGTTCAGATCACTGAGCAGATCAGCCCTCATCGCCCCTGCAACAATAAAGGCCCGGTCGTGGGCGCTGCGCATGATGTCGTCCCAGCGCTCGGTCGGCAGATTCAGCTTGGCCTTGAAGAAGGCCAGTTGCTCGTCGAACGGGGTGTTGAAGCCGAAAGCGGCTTGAGGATCGGTCATAGCACGCGGCTGGCCATGACCTGCAACGCGCCCTCAGCGGCGCCCTGGTGCGGCGCTTCGCTCTCCCAGCGGTAGCGCCAGGCGCCGGCCTCGGTCAGCGCAATGCTGGCATGGTATTGGCCAACGCCGTCGCGTACCAGCTCAGGCGCAACGCCGTAGAGGTAAGGCGTCAGGACGCCACTGGGCGACTTGACGTAAAGGCGCAGCACGCCCGGGTCGGCGGCACTGCCGTCGAAAGCAGTGAGCGTGACCGGAAGGCGAGCGCTTTCGCCAGGAATGAAATCAGCCATGTAAAACCTCGTGGGTGAGCTTGCACAGGCGGCCGGCCGAGATGGCCAGCCGCGTCGCGGGCTGTGCCGTATGCACCAGGCCGGTCAGCCGGTGATGCGTCGCGACCATCCGCAATGGGTCGAAGGCGGCGAGCGGCAAGGTCACCAGCAGCTGGCCAGTGGCCATGGCCTGCATAAAGCCGGCCGCCGTGATGGCCACATTGGCCGATAAAGGCGCACTGCCGCCAGCACTGGCACCACCGCTGGCGCTCAGGGCGCCGGGCGGGTTGCCTTGCAGGCCAGCCTGGCCGGCGGCCGAGGCGGCACCGCTCGCCTGCAGGCCAATGGCGAGATTGATGACGACGGCCCCGCTTGCCTGCGCCTGACCAGCTGCGTTGAGACTACCGGCCGCGCCGCCGGAAAGACTGGCGCTGCCCCCGGCCTCGCCGGCACCGGTGGCGAGCACATTGAGCTGGGCTGCCAGCGCGGCATTGCCGGCCGCCTGGGCGGCACCCGCCCCTGCCAGTAGCACCGCGGCCGATAACCCGACAGCCCCGGCTGCAGCGGCCAGCCCGGCGGCAGTGATCGTGATCGTGGCTTGCGCGCCCGCCGCGCCGCCAGCGATCGTAATCCCGGCGGCGGAGAGCGGGATATTGACCGCGGCGGCAGCCGATCCGCCAGCGCTTGTGACGCCGATTGCAGCGAGCGCGACTTGCGCATCTGGGGCGGCCGATCCGCCCGCCACCACCGCCCCGCTGGCCGAGGCGGCCAGCGCGCCACCCGCCGACACCGGCACGAATAACTGGCGTGGCAGAGACCGGAGCACATCCAACGGCGAGAGGCTGAGAGATCTCCCCTCGGCGTCGTTGACCGAACCTGCCCATGCTGCCGCCAAATACGTCTGACAATTGGCCCCGTTGGCATAGATGGCAAGACTGTCCGACGCGGTGAAAGCGCTATTAGCAAAGCCGCTTGGGTTATCGACCACCTTGGTGTCGTTGATAAATACCCGGAGATCAACCGAGGTGTTGCCGGAACGTCGCCCAGTGATGACAATATTGTAGGGTTTGCCAACTTCATAGGCTACGCCAGTGTTGGTGCGTGTCGTGTTCGATAAAAACGAGAACTCAGCAGCAGTGCCTGTACCTGTCTGCAGGCCGGCAAACCCGTTACCATCTGATGACCTGTTGAATCCAATGTAATTACTGGCAGCAATGGCTTGAGCGGTCGGCACGCACTGGATAACCAATGTAAATACACAGTTAACCCACTGACCCGCAAAATTAGTCCCAGAGCCTGCGGTGCGCATCGCAGCGGTGGTATACGGACCACTAACTCCGATTGCTCTACCTATTGAGCCAGATGCCAGGGTAAGCCGACGATCCCCAAAGAAAATGCCGCGACTGGCAGGTGATAGCCAAAAGGTACCCGGAGGCACATTGACGAGAGGCGGCAGCCGCAGGTTGCTCATTTACGCAGCTGGTCCCATCGTGCACGGAGTGACCAGAAGTTTCCATCCGGCGCTCAAGGTCTGCCCGGTGCCGTTGTTGTGCAGGTAATAATCCGCCTCCCACGGGACACTTTGCGCATTGCAGACCAGGGATTGCGATGCCGTGGTGTTGTTGACTAAAAATACCCCGATATAGATCGTCGGGCGCGTCGTCTCGGGGGCATCGCCATCCGCAGTACCGTCGATGTTGAGTGGCCTCGCATAGAGTGCCAGCGTCGTGTTTTCGGTGGGGGGGACGGCAAATGCCCCGGTGAGCACAAACCGCGCATCCGGGTAGCTGCCGCCATCCGCGACAATGCCGTAACCGGCATCGTCCGCCTGCGCCAAGGCGTTGTTGGCAATGCTGGCCCCGGATGACTCAAGGGTTTTTTGTGCCCCAAAAACAACGATCGCTTCATTGCTCATAGCGTCAGCCTCCCTTCTGCGATGTTGAGTGCGTCGCTTACCGCGTTGTATTGGATCGGGTCAGCCACTTCGGCGACAGCGAGCAGGGTGGCAATTGCAGGGGCCATGCCCTCCGACTTATCGGAAAATCCTTGCAATTGCGCGCGGGTGACCGGATGACCCACGTCAAATGTGCCTTGCTCGATCATCTTGAGCGCCCATTTAACGTTTGCATCGGTTCCACCCATTGTTTCCAGCGCGTTGAGAAACTCACCTCCGGCTGGCGCCATGACAGCAAGGCAGGTACCAATGCCGATTGGCGTCGACTGCGTCTTGACGCGACCCGCCGACAAGATGGCAGCGATTGCCACGTCATTGCGATCCAGTAGCAGCGAGTCGATAGCGATGATCTCGCCTTCGGTCAAAGATCTACCGACCAACCCCTCAAGCGCTTGTTGTTGGACCGGAGTCATCAGTTATCGCTCTGGAACGACAGCTGGCCATTGGCGAAGCTGAGCGTGAAGCCGGCCCCGGAGACGTTGATCGCCGCCGGCAGATCAATGGCGATCCAGGAATTGCCCGCTGTGGCGGCATCGTAAAGCCGTACTGACTGGATGTTGCCCCAGGCGCCGCTCGATGCCGGGAAGGGGATCGCGACGTTGTTTTCGCTGGTGCCATCGGTGCCGGTGCTGGCAGTGGTGCTGCCTGGCGCTTGCGTACCAGAGAAGTTGGCCAGCGTGGCGGCGACAGCGACGCGGGCATAGGCGTTGCCGACTGGCTCAACACCGGCGGATGAGTCGGCGCGCAGGTCGGTGCATAAGCCGACGTACCAGGTGGCGGGGGCGCCGAGCGCCTGGCCGCGCAGCAGCGCATCGTTCACTTTGTTTTCGGCGTAGTCGGTGAGGACCATGGTTTTTCCTTTCGGGGTTAAGAGGTTGATTCGTCGAGCACGGCGGCCATGCCCTTGAGTTCGGCCAGGGCAAAGCCGGCCGCCATCAGGCGGGTGAGTTCTGCACTGTCGAGATCGCCGAAGGCATTGAGCAGCGCGTTTTGCAGGCTGGACAGGTCGCTGGCGGTGTCGACCATCTGGCTAACGCTGGCAATCAGGGTGTCCATCAACGGCTGGGTGATGGTGGATAGCTGGTCGGCCAGGGCGGCGTCGGGCGGAGGCAAAGGGATAGCAACAGGGATAGCGGCGGCAGCGAAGGCCGGGGCGGGTTCGTCTGGGGCTGCGATTTTTGGGGCTTTTGGCGTGTCGACCGCAGCATCTACCGCCGGTTGTGCCAAATCCCCCGCCTCATAGCCATACGCCCTTTCCCAGTACGCATTGGTAAAGCGCGCCCCGGATTTGTAGTTCTTCTCATCGCGCTCGGCCTGCAGCTGGTCTTTCGCCGTCTGGTCCCAAAAGCTGAAGGTCGGCGCCGTAGCGGCGCCCCAGTTGAGCTCAACTACCCATCGGATCAGTTGATTGATCGCCGCGCTGACAATTTCCGCATCGCCGTCGCGCAAGTCGTTGGCCACCTCCAGCCCGGCCGTGGCGCTGGCCTTGTTGCTGCTCGCCTCGGTCGTCTGGTTGGTGCCGGTCAGGGCAATGCTCACCTCGCTACGGCAATACATCACCAGGCGCTCGTACAACTCGGCGCTGGCGCCTTTACCGGCCATTTCCACCAGTTCGATACTGCCGTCGTCGGGAATCGTCGCCACGCCGTCCTGAATCAACGCCTCCAGGCTATCCAGCAAGGCAGCCCGCTCCGCCGGCGTCGCACCGCGCGGCAGTTTGCCGACACTAAAAGCGCTGCCGAATTTCTCGGCAAAGGTCAGCCAGAACTTGACGCTGCCTTTCTTGAACACCGTCGGCCAAAACACCATTGAAAGATCGGCGAAGCCATACGGATTCTGGTAAGTCGCACTCTGGCGTGGCAGCAGCACCTTGCGCCGCGGGATCTCTTCGCCGTGAAAGGGGTTCGCCCGCGTCTTGAAACGCAGCTGGTTGTCGCTGTCAAAGTGAAACCACTCCGGCGGCTTGCCCAGCACCTGCGCCGGCACAAGTAGGCTGCCCGCCTTCAGCCAAATCACTTCCATCGGCTGGTAGCCGTAAAGCACGGCATCCATCGCCTCGTCGATCAAGCGTTCAAGATCCAGATCGTCGAGCATCGCCTCGACGGCCTTGGCGATGCGGGACGGCGCCTGGCCTTTATCCAGTCCCCACTGCAACGCCTTGACCGCCGATTTTCGCCGCCGCACACAGCCGCCGACATGGGCGTCGAAAAGCAGCTCACGGTAAGTCTCGATGCGCCCGCCGCGCGCCCGCAAAATCGTATCCGGGTTGGGGAGATTCGCGCCAATCGCCGCAAAGTCGATGCTGCGGCCGCGCTGGGCAATATGGTCAGAAAGGCTGGGCATGGGGGCATCCGTAGGGGAGCCCCGAGCTTAGGGGGATGGCGGGCCTTGGGTCAGGGGGGCGAGGTTCGGTGCTAATAACCCTGGAGATTCACCCGATCCCGCCGTGGCCGGCTGTCGGCAAAGACCGGGCCGCTCGGCCCCGCCGCCGCATTCAACGCCAGAAAGCACGCCCAGGTGCGGTCGGCGTGGCCGGCCGCGTCCGATTCCGCGACAAAACGCGGCGCCCCGGTCGGGCCGGTCAGCTTCTTCAGCTTGTGCAAATCGGCGCGCAGCGCACCGTTACCCAGCGGAATGCGAATCCTGCGGTCTTCAAAGGCTTCCTTGCCGATCGTCGCCATCGTCAGTTTGGCCGGCCCGGTGAAGATCACGCCCTCCACCCGGCTGCTGCCGTGCCGGCGCTGGGCATCTTCGACCGGCTTTTCGCCCATGCCGGTCTGGTCCATGCAGCAGCGCAGCACGCGGTAGCCGTTAAAAACCTCGGCCAGTAACGCATCCTGCTCGGCAAACGGGGCGCGCTTGCGGGTAATGATCTCCCGCGTCCACAGCACATCGCCCACCTGCTCCAGCACGTAGATCACAAACAAGTCATTGCGCGCACCGATATCGACCCCGACGTAACACGGGCCGCCGGTGTAATTTTCCGGCAGGCCGGCCAGCTCGTGCTCGGCGCCGTCGATCAGCTCGTAACTCAACCAGGCACTCGCCTCGTCCAGCCACTTCAGCTCAAACTCCTGCGCCCACGAATCCTCGTCATTCATCGCCGCTTTAAAGGCCGGAATATCGAGCGGCAAACCCTCCGCCACCGCCCGGTAAATATCCACCGTGTGCCGGCTCCACACCTCGGCCAGCTTGGCGTCGGTCATCAGCTCGTAAAACTTGTTGCCCTTGCCGTTCGGTGTACTCGTCACCACCAGGCGCCAGCCCTTGCGGGTCACCGGGAACAGGGCGCGCCAAATCGCGTGCGAATCCTTGTGGAAGGCGAATTCATCGAGAAACACATTCGCCGAAAAGCCCCGCGCCGTATCCGGGTTGGCCGGTAGCGCGGTAATCCGCGAACCGCCAGGGAAGACTACCTCCAGCTTGTTGACCTCGATGCCGCCGACGCTCTCCTGCCCCTCAAGGATCTGGCAAGCCACGCCATAAGCCTCAATATGGCGCTTCACCCCGGCCTCAATCGCCTCCCGCGCCTGGCGTTCGCCACGCGAAAGAATCACCCAGCGCGTCCGCTTGCCGGCCGCTTCGGCGGCAAAGCAGTCATCGACAATCTCCAGCGTCGTGGTAAAAGTCTTGCCGGTCTGCCGGGCAAACATGCCAATCTTGAAGCGCGACTTATCGGCCAGCCAGCCGCGCTGGTAGGGGTAAAGGGCCAGGGCGGGCGGTTTAGCCATGCGACTCAAGCCCCATAAATCTCTTCCCGCACAATCCGCAGGGTTTCCGGGTCCAGCCGGCGGCTATTGCTGCTGCCGGCCTCGGCTTCCATCGCGGCCAGTTTGGTCCGCGTTTCCGCCATCCACTTCTGGTTGGCAATATCCATCCGCCCGACATCGGCAAAGGCCCGCGAGATCAGCGATAGCGTCTTGGCTGCCGCCGCCGGGTCGTCTTCGCTGTCGCGTTTGACCGCCAGCGAAACGCGCAGCAGATTGTCTTGCAGGATGCTGGCGGCCGCGCTCATCAGCGAACCATCTTCATCGCCGCCCGATTCCCGGGCAGCCCGGGCCAAAGCGCGGGTGCGCCGGGCGTCCGCCATCGCCTCTTCAAACTCAGCCTCCAGCGCGCTGCCGTGCCGTTGCAGGGTCGCGCGGGAAATATCGAAACCCTTGGCTTGCAGCCATTCGGCCAGCGCGTCGTAACCGGCAAAACCCTGGCCAATCAGCCGGGCATTCAGGTCGTCAAGCACCTCTGGCGGCAAAAGCTTCACCTTGGCCGGGCGTGCCATGTTTAGGCTTCGCCCGGGGCCGGCGTGCCGATACCCGGCAGCTTGATCAGCCCGCGCGCCACGGCCAGGCCATCATCGGTCAGCGCCAGCAAGCCCTCGGCCGGGGCGTCGACCAAGCCCAGATCCGCCAGAAAGGCGCACTCGACCGACAGTTTGGTCAGCGTCATCGGGTAGCCGGTCGCCTCCAGTTCGCCCCGCAGGTTGCGCGGCTCGGCCCGGTAGAGCGGGCGCAGCGCCAAGGCCCGCAGAATCTGCAGGCGGCGGTGCTCGGTATTCACTTGCTCGACAGTCTTGTTCATTTCAAGCCCTTCTCGGTAATCTTGTTGACCAACAGGCGCAGCGAATCGGCCACGCTGCGGGATTCGCCCTTCAAGCCGGCCAGGTCTTCAGCCACCTCGTTAATGCGCTCGTAAATCTTTTCTACATCGGGGCGGCCAAAGCCATGCTGCAAAGCCACCTCAACCCGGGAGATGCGTTCGCCGATGCTATGCAGCTCACGGTTGGTGGCCATCTCCACCGTGGTAATCCGTGCCGCCGTCAGCACCTCATCGGCCATATGGCCATCCAGCGTGGCGCGAAAAGCCCGGGCGCCTTCTTCCCGCGCTTTCTCCTGGGCGGTAAAACGCTCATCCAACCGGCGGTCGATCTGGCCGAGCAGAATCTTGCCGAAAGCCGCCACGCAGCCAAAAAAGGCGACCAACAGCAGCACCAGGTTCCAGAATTCAACTTCAATCGTCATCACTGGTCCTTGTCCAGAATGTGCCCCTTGAACAGCAGGGGCGGCAGCAGGCGCGGTCGACCGCCTTGTATCGGGGAAAAGTGCTCAAGGCGCAGCGGGTGCAGGCTGGATGCCCACAAAAAATGCGGCCACCAGCCCCAGCGCGAACGCCGGGCGAGGATGTAGCCGCCGCGCGTGAAAAAGCGGCCGAGGGCGAAGATCAGGCAATTCGACCGGCCGCCTAGCATCGCAGCCCCCACTCCAGATCGCGCTGGCAGTCGATACAGGTTTGCACGCCCGGCAAAGCCAGGCGTCGCGCTTGAGCAATCGGCTCATCACAGACGGTGCAGCACTCGGCCGAGGGCCGGGCGGCGTAGCCCTGGGCGCGCCGCTCAACCTCGGCCAGCGCATCGCTCCGGGCGTTTTCTTCATAAGCCTGAGCGCGATCAACGTCGTCACTCATGGGCAGGCGCCTCGGCAAAAAAATCCGCTACCCCCTGGAGCCGTCCACGGCAGGTGTCGTAGCTTCGGCGGGCGGCATCGGCCCAGAGCCCGACATCGGTATCGGTGGCAAAGGCGGCATCGGGCTCAACAGGCTGGCCGGGGGCTTCGGACAGGGCAGGCTTGAGGCCGGCGGGACCGTTGAGCAGCCGGACAGCAGCGCTGCCAAGGCAAGGGCGGCCAATAGTAAGGCGATGGATTGCACGGGTAGTCTCCTGAGCTTCGATTTGACGGGCGGTTTCGGCGGCGGTGATGGCAGCGGCCAGCTGGTCGCCGCGCTGGACGGCGGCTTGCAGGGCAACGCTGGCCAGAATGGCGCTGCGTTCACGCTGCTCGGCATAACCCCGGCGCAAATCGCTCAGTTGGCCGGTGTAGTAGGCGCTGGTCAGCAGCCAGCTGGCCCAGGCGCCGGTGATCAACAGGGCGGCCGCAGCCACCAGACGGACAGCAAGTAGATTCATGGCAACTCCGTTAGATTTGGGTCTGCGCTGCATTGTTGGTATTCGGCCTGGCGCCGCGTCCATAGCCCCCCGCACAGCCGCCGGTATTGCGCCAGCTTGCAGTCGTGGCCCTGGTAAAAGCGGTAGCGCAAGATCTCGCCACAGGCCCCGGCGTAATCGCCGGCATTGGCTTTTTTGACCAGCGTCGACCGGCAAAACGCCGCCGGGCCAATGTTGTAGGCCAGGCTTAAAAAGGCGTCGTATTCATGCTGGTGCAGCGGCACCGTCAGGCACTGCTTGAGCGCGCCCTCGTAGTGCTGCGCATCCTGCAGGGCCCGGGCCACGGCCTTGGGCGGCGTGATCGTGTCGCCCAATTTAACGCCGGTGGTGCTGCCAAAGCCAATCGTCGGCACATCCCCCGGCACCGGGATAATCGCCTTGTCGCTATAGCCCTCATGCGCCATCAGCCCAACCAGGGCGGCGGCGGAAAGGCTGAGGGCAATGATCGGAGTGCGGTAGGCGCTCACGGGGTGTCGGCCTTCTGAATGACCGCCTCTAGAGGCAGCCTTTGTTGCTGTGCCTTCTGCGCCACGTTGCCGGCGATATAGGCGCCTACCGTGGCCAGCACCACCGCGCTATAAACGCCGTCGCCGATGCGCCCGGCCCAAACCAGCGCAGTCGCGCTGGCCAGAGCCAACAGGGCCAGGGTAAATTTACGGCCGCCCAGGCGTTCGAGGCTCATAGCAGGCTCCCTGTCGGCAGCGGCTCTAGTGGCAGAATTTGGGGTTGTGCCATGAACTGTTTTTTATCCAGCCAGCAGACCGCCGTGGTGTCGGGGAAAAGCCGGGCGCGCAATTCAAGGCTGGGCGCGGCTTTGCAGTAGCCGTAGCCGAGCAGGCCGCTACGCGGTTTGTTGGCTTCTTCGGATGAGAGGTAGTGGCGGCAGGCTTGGCAGGTCATGCCCCATTGTCGCGGGCGCGCGCGCGAGGCTCAGAGGGGCGGGGTTCGGCAACCCCCAATGAAAAGCCCCGCACTGGGCGGGGCTGGTTGATCCATAGAAAAGGAGGGGCTACTTTTCCTGTTTTGATTTCCCGTAATGGAAGCCACCAAAGCCCCCGGCAGCAAAGAGGGCAACAGCCTTCAACAACTCAACCACCATATCTTTGGCGCCATTGATCAGCGCAAATCCGGCAAGAATTGCCATGATGAGGACGATGACAATAATGAAGCGATGCCGCTTGAGCAGCATGGTGTTGTATTGCTGGCGGTTATCTTTCAGGTCGGTCGCCTGCGCCTCAATCTGTGCCAGGGCGACCTTGGTAGCGCTATCAATTTCAAAACGCCGGGTGTCTTCCTGCTTCTCTTGCAGGGCGATTTCGTGGCGTTTTACTTCCAGTTCTTTGGAGGCATGCTGAATGACCAGCGCCGCAGTCTCATCGTTCAGGCTCATGCGACCCGGTATTTTGGCGTGTTGTAGGTGACTTCAATGCCGCCGAATCCAGGCTTGCCAAGCGAAGGGCCGACCGGCCGGCTGCTTTTTATGTCGGCGGGTGAGGCTTCCTTGAGCGCGAGAAACGCCTGCGCAGAAATAACTTCACAGCGCACCACCTTTGCCTCTAGCGTTGCGCCTTTGTCGTAGGGGTTGGTCATAAGGACTCCAGCAAGTGGCAAAGGGTTAACTACAAAACGCCTGCGGGGGTGCAAGCGTCGGTTACCCAAATATTAACGCGCTAAAACATCTTTCGTCCAGCGCAACAATCGAACAAAACCCCCGTAAATATTGGGATTTGGCGCTAAAAAACCCCCGCACTGGGCGAATCAGCCGCCCAACATTTCAGTCTTCGCTCTCAGGCTCTGGAATAGTTGCCACCATCGCCCGCACTGCGTCAACAATGTCCAAAACTTCAAACTCGTGCCGGTTGTCTCCGAGCGCATCACGAATGCTGTGTATTGCGGTTTCCCATCGGTCTTTCCGCACCACTTTTCCATCAGCGCGAAACTCGTAGTCCTTGGGGTCTTTGCCGCGGAACTCCGGCATCCTGAAATCTTGTTCGGTTACTGTTCTGCTCAAAACAAGGCCCCCTGCACCATCGCTTCAGCCAGTTCGCTCTCCGGCCGTTTGATGATCTTCTCCACCGTGCGGGCGGCCAGGTCGAACTTGATGCCCAGCTCGAAGACGGCTTCCGGCGAGCTGTAGCCTTTGATCAGCAGCGTGTCGTATTCACCGCGCAGCAGCTGCTGGGCGCGGGAATGCTTGACCTCTTTCAGGTTCGGTACCAGCAGCGTGCCGCCGCCGCACCAGGCGACGATGCGCTGCGCCGCCGGCTCGCCGACGACTTCGCAGAGGTAGGCGTATTTGGCGCGGCCTTTGGCGGTGGCGCCGCCGACCCGCACCGGGACTGCCCATTCCTGCCCCGGCCAGGCGCTGATCAGGCGCGCCGCGCCTTCCAGCCCGGCAACGCGAATCAGATCCGCCGCCGTGCGCGGGAACAACGGGTAACGGGAGAGTTCGAGGAGCAGTTCCGGCGACACGTTAGACCCCGTGCCGTTTAACGAAAACTTCCAGCGCCTGCACGATCTTGTGCAGCTGCTCGCAATCGCAGAACTCCAGCGGCTGATCGCAGCCACGCATCTGGCGGCAAATCCCCTCGATGTAAGCCTTGCTCATGACGCCGACGGGTGGCGCCTGCAGCGCGCCGATGCGCTCGGCCAACCGATAGATTTTCTTGGCGTAGCTCTGCCGCTCCAGCGCCAGGCGAAAGACGAATTTCCACTCGTCGGCCGGGTTGGCCCCGCGAGCGATGCGGTTCAGGTGGCTGAGCACATCATCCAGTTCAGGGAGCGACATCGCGGTCAAGCTCTGCTTGCCGGTGATCTGAAGCTGCAGCGCATGACGCTCTTCCTTGCCGATCTTCAGCTTGCCGCAGGCCGCATTGATCGCCTTGATACGGTTCTGTTTCTTGAGGGCGTTCACCGATCGCTCCCGGCTGGCGTCATGACCATAAAAAATGCCGCGTAATAGCCGTCGACCGCAGCACAGAAGACATCCACCGGCCAGAAGGCCAGCGACTGCCAGCGCGGGCCGCGCAGCGGGAACAGGGCTCGTTTTATGGCCAGCGTGCTGGCCGGTATCCTTGGGGACTGTTCAGGGGACATTGCATTTCCTCGCGTTAAAACCATCTCGCCAAGCCCGCTGTGTAACGGGCTTGAAGTGAGGGTTTTGGCTTAGCCGGCCAGGGGCTGGCCTTGGGCCACGGCATCCTTCAGCGCCTTGGCGGCACCGAAATGCGGCACCTTCTTGGCGGGGAGGTGCATCGTTTCGCCGGTGGCCGGGTTGCGGCCATCGCGCGCCGCGCGCACGGTGACGCTCAGTTTGCCGAGGCCGGGCAGCGTGGCTTCGCCGCCTTCCGCCAGCTGCGCGGTAATGACCGTGACGGCGGCTTCCAGCACCTTCTCGACATCCTTGCGGGAGACGCCGGAGATCTGGGCAGTTTTGAGGATCAGTTCAGATTTGTTCATGTTGCTTTCCTTTCGGAGGGTTGAGAAAAAAGTGATGGGCGTCTTGCCCTGGTGGTCTTTCATGGCTTATCCAGACAGAAATGCAGCGGCGCGGCCGGTTGTCCAGTAAGCGCCGTTGTGGGTGTTGAGCAGGCCGCGCTGCACCAGGCAATCAAGCTGCGCCTGGTTCAGCGACACCCCGGCGCGGTATTGGTCGAGCAGCACCGTGAGCGCGTCGGCAGCGGGGATGAGTTGGGCGGGGTTCATGGCGGCTTGCTCAGCCATTTTTGGGGCTGTGCCAGCAGGTTTTGCCGTTCGGCTTGGTCGGGCCGTATTGCTCAATCACGCCACCGTCAGCATCGAGAATCTTGAAGCGGACCGAGCGGCCGGAAGCACTGGCCAGCACCTCACAGGCGGCTTTGACTTCGTCGTAACGGGCGACGTCGTAAGAGACCACGTTGGCCCAGCTGCCAGCGGTGTTGATCTTGAGCTGGACGCGGGAGAAGTCTTTTTCAAACGACATCACGCCACCGCCTTATTTTGCTCAAGCGTTTTCTGCCAGGCGCCAATCGTCACCAGTGACGAAAAACACCAAAGCACGGCCAGCAGAAAGGCGCCATGCCAGACCATAAAGAGAGTGGCGCAAAGGTCCAGAAACCCGCCGACATTGATCGGCAAGGCCGGGTGCCCGAGTTCTTCGCGGCGAGCTTTTGAAGCCTCGGTATTCACAAAAAACGCAACAAAGAAGCAAGCGCAGACGTAGAAATGCACGATATTGCGGGCGGGTTCGAAGTCATAGCCCAGCCCGGCAACCAGGCAGAGCGCAAACACCGCGATGATGAAAACTTGTCGCAATGTACGCATCAAGCCACCTCCGCCAGTTCAGCCTCAAATGGCACCACGATGAACGCTTCGCTCTGCCCGATCTTGATGCCCGGCACATGGCTGGCTTCGTCCGGGTTGGCCTTGATCGCATCGCGATTGACCGTTGGGGTGTAGCGCACGAACTCGACCAGGCCGGCGGCTTCGCAGGCGGCGATGACGTTCTCTTCGGTATCGGTCAGGCGCACGCTCGGCGGGTTCATCCGCCAGCTCACTTCGCCGGTGGTGAAGCTGCAGGATTTGACCTTGTAGTTGTTGGTCAGCGCCGCCCGGTTGGCTTCGGCGTAGATCTGCAGGCCCTGGCAGATTGCTTCGGCTTGCTGGCGAACCGGCTGGGCCAGCGCTTCCCAGCGTTCCTTGACCAAGGCCAGCTCGTCATTCATGTCGGCATTCAGCCGGGTCAGCTCGCGGTTGGCGATGCCGATCTCGGCAATCGCCTGGGCGGCCATCTCGCGGCTTTGCGGGATGTTGAGCGCCGCGGCGGGTGATTTGAGGCGGGTCTTCTTGGTAGCCATATCCACTCCTAAAGTTGGCAGTAAGCAATGAGGGTTTTGCGACGGGAGAGCGGGCCGTCCGGGCTGACCAGGGCGTTGCCCTGCTCGGTCAGGCTGATCAAGCGGCCTTTGTGGCCCATCGCCGGCAGCTCGACCAGGCCGGCGACCTTGAGGCGGTGCAGCGCGCCGGATTGATGGCCGTTGAAGCGGTTGCACACCTGGTCGCTGGTCATGCCGCCGGTGCCGCGCAGGGCGAGCAAAATGCGGTGGTCGGTGCTGCCGGGGACGATGCCGCTCACCGCTTGGCTCGGGCGCCCCAAGGCGGCGCGGGGTTGGTTGTGGCGGGCAGTGCTCATTGCAGCCACCAGCCAGCCTTTTGCCAGGCATCGCGCCAGGGGTAACCCAGGCGGTGCACGAACAAGACGGTATTCCGGCAGCGCCGCAGAAAGCGGCTGATCGGGCTTAATGCACGCATGTGACCTCCCGCCAGAAAACCCGAATATGACCAATGCAGCCGAGCCAGATCTCGGTACGCAGCCCGTCCTTTTCCGAGCGCTTGACCATGGCGCATTCGTCGCCGAAGAGGCCGCGCAGCCGGGGTGATTCGACCAGGCGCAGGTAAGCGCCGTTGCGGTCAGCGTCAATACTGAGCACCGCCACGTGCGAGGCCTTGGCCCATTCCCAGGCGGCGCGAATGTCGGCCAATAGCTGGTCAATATCGCAACGAGCATCACGGGCACGGGCGTTCGGGTTGGCGCTGTTGAGCGGACCGCCGACGGCCGGCCAGTCAAAGACCGGGGCGAGGTGTTCCGGATAGACCGGCGGGGGGAGTTGGTGCAGGGTGGCGGTCCTGGGGGCAGCCTTTGTTTCTATGCTCATCTCAGCACCCCCCAATCACTTGCGCATCCACCTTGGCCCAGCCATTGGCCGCTGCCGCATTCATCGCCCGCGTCACCAGGTTGTTCACCACCAGCGGGTAACACAGGCTGGTCGCATCCGTCGGCTTGCCGCCGCGCGGCATGCGGATCAGGCGGGCGCGGATCGCGTCGCAGGCATCGTCAGCCAGTACGTCGGTCAGCTTGATCTCCATGCGCTCAAACTTGTGCTTGAGGTAAGCCTCCAGCTCGTTATCCAGCGGCTGCAGCTCCACTAACTCGCAGCGCTGCACCACCTCGCGCACCTCCGGGTTTTTGTCACTGACCCGATTGCGCAGTTCTGGCTGGCCGATCAGGCAGGCACCGAGCAGGCGTCCAAGCCCGTGTTTGAGTTCGATAAAACCTTTGAGGTGCTTGAGCGTGTAGACCGGCATGCGGTGCGCCTCTTCAATTACCAGGAGGTGGCTATAGCCAGCTGAACGACTGGCCTTGAGCAGCTCGTGAACTTGCCGACTACGGCCTTCCGTGCCCTGCTTAAGGGTGGCTGTCGGGTCCAGGGCATGGATGATTGCTTCAGAAATTTGGCTAGTCTTGAGCGTCTTGCCCTTCTTGTCGTTCTCTTCCATCCCCAACACATAGGGCCGGATGATGATGACCTGACGGCCATCATTGCGAATACGCTCTTCCAACTCTTCAACCAGCGTCGACTTGCCAGCGCCAGATTCTCCGACAATGCCGATGAAGCCATTATTCAGTGCGGCATCCATCAGCGCGGCCTGCACATAGCGGGTATTTGCACTGGCGAAAACATCGGCGCGGGTGCGTATATCATCAACAAAAGGGCTGCGCCTGAGATCAAAGTGCTGGCGAGCCAACGGCGTCAAGTTTTCGTTTCGTAGTAACATCGATTCCTCCTGAGAGTCTGAACTGGGTGCTTCGGGAACAGCCTCGGCGTGCGTCAACACGACCGGGGCTTCTTTTTGCTGCGGGTTAAAAAGGGTTTCAAGGGTGTTGCGGTCAACCCCCTTGCTCGTCAAAAAATCAATCACGCGCTGCGGCGCCGTGTGGTCACGCCGGGGCCATTCGCCATGCGTCACAATCCGCGAAACCACCGAGCGCGACAGCCTGGCGCCCTTGTACAAATCGCGCTGCGTCAGGTGATGGGCGGTGAGGAGTGCTTGCATCATGGTTTCTCCTTTGTGCTCAATTCGCGCCAACCACACGCAAGCCAGCCCGCACCGTCAACCGGGCTTGCAGATCGGCAATCTCGGATTCAGGTACGCCCTGCGGATACCAGGCCGCCACCTGGCGGTTCTTGTCCGGGTCCATCGCCACGCCCAAGCGGCGCAGCTCGCCCGCGGCTTCAAACAGGGTGAGGATGCGATCCACTGCCTGCGTCTGCGTGGTGATCGCCAGCTCAGTGCCCCGCCGTGGCAAAAAGGTCGGCAGCTCGGTATCGGTAATCGGCTTCATCGCCTTCACCCGCCCGCCAAACGGCAGCGCCTTGGCCTTTTTGGCTGCATCGGCTTCAAGCTGCGTCGCCACCCCGTAAGTCGCCAACTCCACTTCACGGCGGTTAATGTCGGCTTCCGTCTCGGCCTGCTGGCGGTAATCCTCGCCAATCACATTCGCCGTCAGCGCAAACCCGGCCTCGTTGCGCACCACCAGCGGCGCCGCGTGCAACACCTCGTTCCCCTCGCTGTCCGCATCAACGATATAAACCGTCTCCAGCTGGTACGGGTTGTAAGTCACCATCAACTTCTCATTCACCATCACGCGCGGAATGGCGCTCACATCCCAATCCTTGCCGGCAAAACTCACCCGCAAATGCACATCCACCAGGCGCGATTCCGGCGTATGCGTCAGCAAGGTTCGGCACAACTCCACCGGCGGCGCAATCCGCAGTTCCTGCTCGGCAATCGTCAGCCACTGCTCAGTGCGTGTCTTGCCGTGCCGGCTATGGGTTTTGGTCGCGTTGTAATAACAAGCCCACTGCTGCGCCCGGGCATTCAACGCATCCAGATTCGCTACCGGCTCAAACCGCAAGCCAGACTCAAAGCGCCGCTCAATAATGTTTCGGGCGTTCTCCACCTGCCCCGTCGCCCGCGCATTGCCGGCGGCGTGCGCCAGCAAATCAACCCCCAGCCGCCGCGCAAAGTTCTTGAACAGCCCGCTCGTATTCGCGCTGCCCATATCCATCATTAAAATAAACGGCACCCCATGCAGCGGGTCACGCGGCCGCGGGCAAATCGCCTTGATAAAGCTCTCGGCCAGATTCATCCCCGACTCAGCGCCCATCACGTAATTGACGAAGATCGCCCCGCTGTAATGGTCCGTCACCTCATACGACCAAACCCGGTCACTCTCAATCCGCTTCACGTTCGCCGGCTTGTTCTTGTAAAAGCGGCTGTACTCCATCACCTGCAAGCCGCTTTCCCCGCCCTTGCCAGTCTCATTCTCCGGCTTCAGGTAATACAACACGCACAGGCTGGCATCGATCTGCCAGACATGGTTTGGGTGCAGGCTGCGCAACTCCACCGCCGGGGCCGGTGCCAGCAACTGGTCCGGGTGCAGGCGGTAAGTCCGCAAAGCGCGAATGATCGTGGTCGTCGACAAAGTAAAAATCTCGCCCGTCTCCGTATTCACCCGCTCACACCTAATCTCGCCATTGCTGCGCATCAAATCCACCGCCGCCTCAACCCCCAACAGGCGCTTCGTCGCGCTCTTGCGCAGCGACGCCATCAGCGCCGCGCTAATCAATACCGCCTCCTCGCGGGAGACCTCGGATTTACCCGCATCCGACCGGCGCTTGCGTTCTGGTTTCACCGTTACCTCTTTCAGTTGCCGCAGCAGCGTGGCCCGGCTGATCCCCAGGCTGGCGCAGGCCGCGCTATAAACCGCCGCTTTTTTGCCATGCCCGGCCAATGCCGCAGCGTTGGCAATCGCCACCAGGCGTTCAGTCAGGGCCGCGCTGCGTGCCATGGCAATTACTCCGCTGCGTAGTCTTTAAAGGCCGGGTCAGTCGTCCAGTCCGGCCGCATCGCCGGCGCAATATCCGGGATGCCATAGGTGTCGCGCAGCGTCGTCAGCGCCATTTGCAGCTCACCCACCAGCCCCGACATAAACGCCGTATCGGCCGGGGTATCGGTCGCCAGAGAATGCTCAACCAGCACGCGGATCGAATCATTGAAGGTGCCCTTCAAAGCCCCCATCGCATCATTGAATTGGCTGGTCGCGTTCTTCTGCAACTCAAGGCGCACCTCATCGGGCGGCGCTTTTTTCATCCGCGCCAGCCGCGCTTCCAGGTCGTCAATGTTTTTGGCTCGGGTCGCCAGCAAGCCTTCCCGTGCGCTCACCTCGGCCTTCAGCTCCTCGGTCTTTTCCTTGGCCTCGTCAAGCTGGTTGGCCAACGACTGGATCAGCGTGACAACTTCCGCCTTGTTGTTGTTCTGCATGGCCTCTTCGACCACGCTGCGGGTGTCTTCGGGCAGGTTGATCAGCAGGCGGAGCTGGGCGCGATTGAGGTCAAGTCGCTTGGCCGCGTCATAGGTTTCCTCGCCGAGTTTGTCCAGCATTTCCTTCTGGTTGCTCATGGCCTTGTAACCACGGCCACCAAAGACGGCGCGGCAGAATTCATCAATATTTTCTGCCAAGCGCAGAACTCCATCTTCACCCGGAATCTCTATGTGCTTGAATGCTTTGGATTTATTGAATCGCTCGAAGGCTTTCACCTCCGCCATGGCAGAAACGCCCTTGGTGATGCGCGCCATGGTGATGATGCCGATGTCGCTGCCCAGGGCCAGCACGTCGTTAATCACCTGCTGCTGCTCTGAACGCGCATCAGCGCGGGCTAGCACCAGTGCCCCGTCAACGGTCGGCTGATCCAGCCCGGCGGTTTCGTCATCGAACGCTGGCTGTACCATGGGTTTGCGCCCGGCGTTCATTGCTGAGCCTCCACCATCTTGGTCAGTACCTTGTCGCACAGCGTGTCAAAAGCGCTCTTCGCCGGCTCGGTGCGCCGCGCCTCTTCGGTGGCATCGCAAAGGCTCATGCCCTGGCTAATGCGCAGGCACAGCTCATCGTGGCAGATGATCGCCAGCGCCTGGTCTCCACCGCTCAGGCCAAACCCTTTGGCTGCGGCCAACGCATGCGCCGTAACGTTCTCGGGGCTGGTGTTTTTTGCCGCGCCGCCGAGGGTGGCAAGATTCAAAAACTGGATATCGAGCGAATGATTTATCTGCCCAACCAGCACGCCAAGTTCGTAAGTTGCTTTTTCATTGCTGTGTTCCATTGTTTTTCCTTTTCTTTCAGTTGGTGACACGGGTAAAACGGTTTTTGGATTCCTGCAGGCGCCGTTCGGCGTTATCAATCGCCTGCCACACCTTGATCGCCTGCTGTGGCAGGCGCGCCGTCAGCCGCACCCGGTCGGTTTTTTCGACCTTCTCGGCAATCCCGGCCGTCAGCAGGTTGTTGATGTCGCGCGTCATCACAGGTGCCGAGCAATTCATTTCCCGCGCCAGCACCGAGGGCGACAGGCCGTCCACCACATCGTTGAACAGCACCAGAATCACTTTGATAATTCGCTGCTGCGCGTCATTGGTGTAATCCGTCTTGCGCGGCGTTTTCGGCTCGCTCACAGCCCGCCCTCCAGATCAAGTTCCGGCTGGGCTGCGCGGGCGGCGTTCTCGCGGTGCCAGGCCAGCTGCTCCATGGTCACCGTCACCGCAGCCATCACTTCGGCGGCCGTCACCTTGCCGCCGGCAAAGCCGATCAGCGCGCCCAGCGTGTCGTGCATCGCCGCCTGTGCCGCCTGCAGGTCGCCGGCCTCGGGCAGGCGTCCGGTCGGAATGTCGATGATCAGGTGATGTGAGGCATGCGCCAGATAGCGGGTGACCAGGTCGCTGTGGCAGGCCACTTCAAAGGGGCGAATCAATACGGCCGGCAATCGGCCGGATTCAACGTACTTATAGAGCGTCCACTTATTGGCAAGGCCCATGTCGGCAGCAATATGGTCAATGCTGCGCCGGTGCTTGTTCAGCGCATGCTTCAGGCTGGCTTCCATGGCCTCCTGCAGGCTTTGTGGCGGGTGCTTCCAATTTCTACTTGGCATTGGATGATCCTTGGTTACGGGTACAAGCAAAAACAAACGGGTTTTGCTACTATGCAAATGCGTTGCGCATGGCTAAATTGAAACCATCGCAACGAGGGAGAACGAAATGCGCCAAATTCCGCTTGAAGACAGAATCGATGCCATTCATGTGCTGCTGAGTAATCTCATTGCGCATCTGAAGGACTCCGGTCTGGTTGATCGGTCGGTGCTTGAGCACGATGTGCTGTTGCAACTCGACTGCCTGGAGTCGTCAAACCGCGCGGTGCAGGATGTGCAAGTCGTGTTTGGCATGGCAACGCGGCTGCGTGGCGCGTGGGAGCGGGCGCGGAGCGACGATCCAGAATCGGCTGGATGACCGTCATGGCGTCGGCGCGGCTGAGTCGGGTCGAGATCATGTGGGTTGCTCGGTTGGCGGCAAAACTTGATCTGGCAAGGGAAGTCCGCAGCCTTCAGTGCCCCACACCAGGGAGTTGAAAGGGAAGCCAGCGGCGTCGAAGGCTTTGTCGCCAGGAGGGGATACGTAGCCAGCGACGATTGGGTGACCGTTGAGCATGTCGAAAATGCGCAGCAGAAAAACAGCATCTGGAATGCGTTTTCCATGCTCGTAGTTGATCAATGACCGTCGGTGGATTTGAAGCTGTTGGGCGAAGGCGGCTTGTGATTGTTTGCCTCGGGCGGTTCGAATAACCCAGCAAACAAATTCGGCATGACTGTTGCTCATGGCGGGCTTCCTATTGGCGGGGTTTGAGGTAAAAGGAAATGGCAATGAGCAACTGGGCGGAAACAATAATGATGGTTGCAGCGGTACTGGCCGCTTGGCCGGCCGGGGTGTCGCTAATGAAGTGGGTGACCAACATGGCGAGGAAGAGCATCAGTGCCGCCAATGTCAGCAACAGTTCTTTGGCAAGAAACTGGTTGCCGCTGCTCGTTTCGGCCAGTGGCGCTGGCGGGCTGCTTTGGGCCTCAACCTGGCCGCTGTCGCCCACCTCAGTCTTCTTCTCGGTGCTCAGTGGGGTATTGATCGCCATCGGCTTCGCCTCGTCGCTGTTGCTGGAGGTGGTGTTGCGAATGGCGGCCAGTGATGCCGCTTTGGCGAATGCAAAGGCGCGGTCGTGAGCTTGTTCGAATTCTTGGTCGGTCATGGCGGGCCTCAGGCGGCTTTACGGTCGAGGGCGTTGGCGATATCGGTGCAGATGACGCCATCCTTGAGGCCGAGCTTGACGGCAATGTTGTGGGCTTGGCCGCGGCCGCATTTCTTGCGGCCGGACAAAACTTCAAAGACCAGATTGGTCGAGAAGCCATTGGCTAAGGCCCATTTTGAGATGGAGATGCCTTGACGCTGGAACTCGGCGCGGGCTTCGTCGGCAGTTCGTAGGCTCATGTTGTGTGCTCCTTGCTGGGGGCGTTGCGGTGTTGTTGGTGTGTGCTTGTTAATCGTCGGTGGGCGACGGTGTGAGTTAATTATGGGAGATCAATCTCCCATCGTCAAGGGGTGTTTGCGTGTCATTTGAAATAAATTTGACGGCTATCGGACAGCGCATCGAAGAATTGCGCGGTCGGCTGTCTCAGGCTGACTTTGCGGCTAGGTTGGCGGTCGACCGAAAAACTGTCGGGACGTGGGAGCGCGGGGAGCGCTTGCCAGACACAAAAGGCTTGATTGGGCTGTGGTCAGAGTTCGGTGCCGATCCGGCATGGATATTGACGGGCGAAGGCTTTGCGCCTACTGGGACGGAAGATGAGCGTGAGCTAATCGCTCTCTTCCGCGCCGCGCCGCTGGCCGTCAAGGCCGCTGCGATCGGCGCTTTGCAGGGGGGCAGTGGCAAGGCAGGCAAGACGCAAAAACAGATGAACGTCAGCGTCGGTACCAATCATGGGCAGATCATCAAGGGCGGGCAGGTCAATCACGGCCCACTTAATTTCGGAAGTAATCCAGACAAGAAGTAGACGGAACATGCGCAGAGTCGATATCGACACGAATTACGGGCAGGTCGCTGCCAGCATCGAGAACCATTACAGCAGCCAGCCAGAGCTGCCGCCCGAAGGGCACCCCAACAGCCGGGCCTGCCCGCAGTGTCAGCGGCCAACTTGGCGGCTAACCCGCCACTGTTTGTGCTGCGGCGTTGATTTGTTTGCAGTGGATGAACAGGAGCGGCGGGGGCGCATGATGCGGCGCCGAATGAAGATTGCCGGCTTTTTTGGTCTGGTCAGTGCGCTAGCGTTTTACGGCCAGAGTCATGTGCCAGATGCCGCCAGGATCTGGGTGATGGGTATCGGCCTCGTCGCCATGCTGTTCGTCACTGGCCTGATGAAGGATTGATTCTCTACGTCAGTCGCTGGTCGATTTGAGTGGCGGGATTGAGGCATGGGGCCGGTCGGGCTAGAGAAAAGCCTGCCACGCGTGGTGTAACAGCGTTTAACAGCTTATTTTTCTTGGTGGGGCGATTGACTTGGAGGCTCGACTAATGTTCTGGCTGATTTTGTTATTAGTGGTTGTCGCCGCTTTTTTTGTTTTCCAGATGTTCGCCAGACCGAAAATAGAATCAGTCGCAGAGCCAGCAGGAATGAATTTGAGTCAACCGCCTGACCCTCCCGCATGGGGTGCTGCCATTACGAGTCAAGGCGATACGGGGGAGATGCATCTTGGGATGGCCGGCGCGGAGATAAGCCCTGCTAATGATGTAGGGGCTCTCCTGAGAGGGGCCACGGTACAAGCAGATTTAAAAAATTGGGACGCTGCATTGGCGCTTCTGGTGGCAGCTAAAGAGGGATTGATTCTGGATTCCACCCACTACCCAATCGACACCTGGTGCAAATATCCCTTGTACCTTTCTCGGGCAGGGCGATTCGAAGAATCAATGCGAGAGTTTGACTGGCTTATCGATGACTTGCCGCGCCGTGCAAGAAAAGAGAGCTTTATGGATGACCCGAATGTCTCGTTCGGGAAGAAGACGAGCAAAAAAAGCATCTATAACTCCACTATCAAGATCAACAAAGAAGGTATTGAGCGTAACCGTCAGGTTGCGTTGCGGCGCATGGATAAGGCCGCAGTAAAGCTAGCTCCACAGCTGGCCCCAGCGCCGCCGTTGGCTATGGACGAAATGCGTGATCAGATGAATAAGGCCGCCTATGAAATGGTTGGCAATACCCATGACGCAGAAACAAAAGCCCGCTTCAAACAGGGGATGACGGAATTTGCCTCAGCGGACCCGCTGGTGAAGGAAATCGTGGTTCGCGTCCGCGCCCTGGTTGAGGAATCCCCTGGCCTATTGCAAAGCGGTATTTACTCAAGCATCCCCGAGTATTCCCAGGAGCAAGTCCGCTACGCCCTGTATTTTGCCCATGAGCTGGGTTGGGTTTTCCGGAAGAAAAAAGGGCGCAGTTATCAGCTATTCCCTCCGGGCGCGACGATAGAAGTTCCTGCCCTATGACCTTCGTATGATTACAACATTACCGGAGAGTCGGTAGTATGTTGCCCCATGAAAACCATCGGCGCCTGCCCATTTTGTCGTTCAACACAAACCAACCTGGTCGAACTTGACCGCCGGGCATGGGTTGTCGTTTGCGGGGATTGTGGCGCCACCGGCCCAACGGCACCGATACCTGTGCAGGCCCGAGAAGCGTGGGGGTGGGGTGAAGATCTCCGCACATGTTCCGGTGCTTAATGCCTATCTAATTATTCAAAGTAGTCATCAGGGAGAACGAAGTGGCCAAACCACGCACAATTGAGATTTCCGGATTAAATGTCGCCATGCATGCCCCGCATTCACCAGCTCGGTACGTTGAGTTGTTTAATGATGCACTACGTCTTCGGCTTCCTTTAAGAGTCAGTAATGTTCATATGCTGATGCTTGGATCGGTTTATCTCGACAATCCGGATCGCCCTGAAGATGGATTGAATGGTTCTATTTACCGATTCGTACGCCTTGACCCAAATGAGCCTTGGTTCAATGCTGAAACGCATGAAGTAGCGACGCAAGACGATTTGCGCCAGGTAAATATCCCGTCCAATCTTTTGCCTCACTTGCAAGTTTTCCCATTTGTATTCAGACCCGCGACGCATCACCTGTATTTTGTGAGGAAAGATCGCAAAGACTCTATGGGTGCCGATTCAGTCAAAAAATTGCTTGATCATCTATTTAGGGCACTTGAGCTCGCAAGTCAGCATCCTGAAGTCAGCGTTACGGTCATACCGGATGAGCAGAGTATTGAGCGAATTTTCGGCATGAGAGCGATAGAGAATTTGATTATCGAATTGAACAGGCCGAATCCGGATGATGGCGAGGATGACGAGGCACACTGGGAAGAGAAATTGCGAAATCAAAACTTGAAGAAAATGACAATGCGCCTTCAGTCAGGCCGGGGTGAGGCAATTCAAGCCGATGATGAGACTCGCTCAATGGCAAAAGCAGCCGCCCTGAATGGTAAAGTGTTTGCGATTGGGACTGATCAGGCGGGAAACAAGGTTGAGGAATCAACAGTCGCTCGCAACCTGGTCGAATTCGTTCCAATCAATGTAGCAATGGATACCGTGCAGAGCGCACTGGATAGAACAGCGCTTGCGATCGATAGTCGCTTAGGGTGATAAACGGATGTACAAGGGTGTTACCAAGATTTTCTGCCGGTATTGGAAAGCCTATGGTGGCTCTAGAGCCTTGTTGCGTTCTCCGTATTTTCATGCCGCGCTGATACTGCTTGCTCTGACTTACAACACATGGCTTGCAAAAGAGTGGTGGGTAGAAGTCATCAGTGCTTTGCCGAATCTGCTTGGCTTTACTTTGGGGGGGTTCGCTATCTTCATTGGGTTTGGCGATGAGCGGTTTCGCCAACTGCTGGCTGACCCCGAAACGGATAGTGAGGGAAACGAGGTTCCAACGATTTACGTTTCGCTTTGTTCGACCTTCGTGCACTTCATCATCATTCAACTGCTTGCCTTGACCTATGCACTCATTGCCAAATCATGGTGGTTTTATTTCCCATGGCCCGCATGCATCGCTGAACTGATTCATGGATTCAGGAGTGTTGCATGGGCAATCGGATATGGCCTGTTTTTGTATGCGCTGACCTCAGTAGTGGCAGCAACTATGCATGTTTTCAGGATTGCAAACATGTATGAACGATACCGTCGACATTCACTTGAAGATGACCAACGTCCGCCTGTCTAGTTGTTTGGGTTGCGAAGGGCGCCGAACCCCGCCCCCCTGACCACCCCACGCCCCGCCGCGCAAAATCGGCGGCATGGCGAATCCAAAACCCCCCCTGCAGATTTTCAAGCCCGGCCGGCACACCGCGATGAGCGGCGCCGTGCTGGCTTTTTCCGAATCCGACCTTGCTGCTTCGGCGGCGGCCTACAACCCGGCGCTGTTTGAGGCGCCGATTGTCGTTGGGCACCCCAAGGTAGACGCCCCGGCTTATGGCTGGGTCAAGTCCCTGGCCTTTGCCGCGGGCGGGCTGGATGCCGACCCGCACCAGGTCGACCCGGCCTTTGCCGAGATGGTCAGCGCCGGCCGTTTCAAGAAAATCTCTGCCGCATTCTTTGCCCCCACGGCGCCCAACAACCCGGCCCCCGGCGTCTATTACCTGCGCCATGTCGGTTTTCTCGGCGCCACAGCCCCGGCCGTTCAGGGCCTGCGCACGCCGGATTTCGCCTTTGCAGAAAATGAAGAAGGCGTTGTCGAGTTTGCCCTCGACCCGGCCGCGATGGCCGATCTGTTCCCCGTTTTTGCTGCACCCCTTGATTTACCCCCAAAGGAGACGTCGACCGTGACACCCGAAGAAAAAGCCGCGCTGGAGGCCGAAAACGCCCAGCTTAAAACCCGCCTGGCCGATGCTGAGGCGGCGACCAAGGTCGTCCAGATCAAACAGGTGCACGACCAGAACGCGGCCTTTGCCGACAGCCTGATCGCCGCTGGCAAGCTGTTGCCCGCCAGCCTGCCGGTGATCGTGGCCACGATGGATCTGTTTGCCAACGAATCCCCCCAGTTTGCCGATGGCGACACCCAAAAGCCCTTGCTCGACGGCTTCAAGGCGTTTCTCGAAACGCTGCCCAATGCTATCGAATTCGGCGAATTCGCCACGGCCGATCAAGCGGCCGGCAGTGTGAGCCCCGTCGAGTTCGCCTCGCCGTCCGGTTACAGCGTCGACGCCGATGCCCTGGCGACGCATCAAAAAGCGCTGGCCTACCAGGCACAGCATAAAACCGATTACCTCACGGCCGCTCGCGCCGTGGCCTGACTGGAGTTATTGATATGAGCCAACAAGCGATTCCCCTTCTCAATCTTTCTTTGCTGCTTGCCGGCACGGTGGTCGCTGACCGCTTTGTGACGGTGGCCGGGGCGCAAACCGGCGCCGACGGCTACGCCCTGGGCGTTGCCCGGGCGGCCGGCGTGGCCGCCGAGCGCGTCGGGGTGACGGTGCAAGGCACCGCCGTGGTCGAAGCCGGCGCCGCCATTGCCGCCGGGGCCACGCTCAAGGTGGATGCGTCCGGCCGGGCGATTACCTGGGTGACCTCGGGTGCCCGCGTCGGCATTGCCCTGCAGGCGGCCAGTGCCGTCGGCGACAAAATTGAAGTCCTGCTGCTTCCTAACGCTGCTTAACCGGAGATCCCCATGCCGCAAATGTCCCTTGCCCAGGCCCGTGTCGTTGACCCTATTCTGTCGACCGTTGCCCAGGGCTACCAAAATAACGAACTGATCGGCAACGCCTTATTCCCGCATGTGCAGGTGGCAGCGCGCGCCGGCAAGATTCTCGCCTTCGGTAAAGAGTCTTTCATGGCCTACGACACGGCACGTGCGCCGGGCGGTGCCATCAAGCGCATCAGCCTGGGCTATTCGAGCGCCAGCTATGCCTTGGTCGACCACGCCCTGGCCGCCTCGGTGCCGGTCGAAGTGATCGAGGAGGCGCAGTCGGTGCCCGGCGTCAATCTCGCCGCCTCGGCCATCCGCACGGTGCAGGATGCGCTGTCGCTGCGCCTTGAGGTCGAACAGGCCGCGCTCGCCACGGCCGCCGGCAACTACCAGGCCAGCAACAAGGCCACCTTGTCCGGCACCAGCCAATGGAGCGATTTCGGCGCCGTGTCCGACCCGATCAACGACATCGAGGCGGCCAAGGAAGCGATTCGCGGCAAGGTCGGCCGCCGCCCCAACGTTGTGGTGATGGGTGCCGCGGTGCTGGCCAAGCTGAAGATGCACCCGAAGATTATCGAGCGCATCAAATACACCGGCCGCGATGTCGCGACGGTCGAGCTGCTGGCCAGCCTCTTCGGCGTGCAGCGCGTCCTGGTCGGCGATGCCGTGGCCGCGACCGATGCCGGAGTTTTCTCGGATGTCTGGGGCAAAAGCGTCATCGTCGCTTACACCGAGCTGGGCAGCCAGGCCGAAATGGGCCGCCCGTCGTTTGGCTACACCTACCAGCTCTCCGGTTACCCGGCGGTTTCGCCGGCGCGCTACGATCGGGATACCCGCACCTGGTTGTATGACGTAGCCGATGCCGTCAAGCCGGTGATCGCTGCCGACCTGGCCGGCTTTCTGCTCAGCGGCGTGGTGGCTTGATCATGGCGGCTAAAAAAGCAACGGTTGGCGCCGACGAGCCCCCGGTCGAGCTGCAGGCGATTGAACCGATCCGCCATGATGGCGCCGCCATCGCTCCCGGCGAACGCTTTGCCGTGCCGGTGGCTCAGGCCGATTCGCTCATCCTGGCCGGGGCGGCCTGCCTGCCCTTGCCGCCGGTGCTGCCCGAGTAAGCCATGCCCTACGCCACCCAAGCCGACCTTGAAACCCGCTTCGGTAGCGCCGAGCTGGCCCAGCTCACCGACCGCATCAATGGCAGCGTGATTGATGCGGCGGTGGTTGGCCGGGCCTTGGCCGATGCCGAGGCGGAGATCGACGGTTACCTGGCGGCGCGTTACCAGCTGCCGCTGGCCAGCGCGCCAGCGGTGCTCGGGCGCATCACCTGCGACATCGCCCGTTATTACATCTACGACGACCGGGTGATTGAGGCCGTCAAGGAACGCTACAAGGACGCCGTGCGGCTATTGAAGTCGATGGCCAGCGGCGAAGTCATGCTTGATGCGGCGGTGGTGCCGGCCCCGGCCGCCAGCAGCATGAGCGTGAGCCACAGCGCCCCGGCGCGGATTTTTAACGCCGATGGCCTGGCCGGTTATTAAGGACGCGCGATGAATCTCTCTCCCATCGTCGCCCACCTCAAAACCGCACTGTCCGGCGTCCGTCAAGTCGGCGGTGCCGCAGATCTCGAGGCAGCCGCCGCCGGCACGCTGGCGGCACCGGCCTGCTTTGTCATGCCGCATTCGGAGCAGGTGACGGATGAGGACATGGACGGCGACGGCCTGCTGCGCGTCGTCTTTGCCGTGGTGTTGGTCGTGGCCAATCGGCGCGACATCACCGGCGGCGCCGCCCTGGCTGATCTTGATGCCTTGCGCCGGGCAGTACGCACGGCGCTGGGCAGTTTGCTGTTACCCGACGCCCAGGTCGCCCCGCGTTTTAGTTCGGGCAGCCTGGTGCAGTTCTCGGATGGCCAGATGATGTGGGCCGACGAGTTTGTTGTTTTTCTGGTCGATTTTTAAAAGGAGCACTACCCATGGCAAAAACCCTCGCAACCGGCACCGTTCTCGCCGTCGCAAAAACCTATGGCAACTCGGTCAATATGACCGCCATCACCAATTCCGCGCTGGCGGGCGAAGCCGTTGCCACGCTGGCGGTGGGGCATGGCGTTGTGATTGGCGATTACCTTGAGATCAAATCCGGCTGGGGCAAGCTCGACGGCCAGATTCACCGCGTCAAGACCGTTGCCACCAACGACATCACGCTGGAAAAGTTCGACACCAACAACACCACCAACTACCCGCCCGGCACCGGCGCGGGGTCCATCCGCCGCATTACCGCCTGGTCGAACCTCTCCCAGGTCAAAACCCTGGGTTCCTCCGGCGGCGATCAGCAGTACGCCGACGTGACGGCGATTGATGATGTGGTGGAACGCAAGATCCCCACCATCCGCTCGGCCGTCACCGCCGACTATGAAGTGTTCGACGATCCCGCGCTGCCTTGGTATGCCGACGTTGGGGCGGCCTCCGACGCGAGTACCCCTTACGGCATCCGCTACAGCTTCCCCAACGGCTCCAAACTGGTCGCCTCGGTTTACTGGTCGCTCATGAAAGTGCCGATGATCACCAAGAACGAAGCGCTCACCACCAAGATCAGTGTCGCCTTCGACGCCCCGCCGATGCGTTACACGTCGTAAAGCTAAGCCGGGAGGGTGGTAGGGAGCGGTTAGTCGGGGCGTTGTCAGCAACTGGCGACGCCCATACTCCCTATTCCCCGGCTTCCGGCTTCCACCTCCCCCATATCGCTTCCGTCATTCCCGCGCAGGCGGGAATCCAGCATTAACCCACCAAGGAATCCGCCATGTCTCTCAAGCTCCAACCCAACCCGACCTTCACCGCCAACGCTGAAATCTCGGTGCCCGGCCAAGACAAGCCGGCGCGCGTGACGGTCACTTTTAAGCACCTGTCCAAAAACAAGATCAAGGATTACTTCGCCAACCTGGAGGGCAAAACCGACGCCGAAGCGCTGGGTGAAATCATCACCGGCTGGGACGGTATCGACGAAAAATACAGTCCGGATGCGCTGGCCGAACTGCTCGACAACTACCCGGCGGCGGGCGGTGAACTCTTTGAGTGCTTCCGTGCCAACCTGATGGAGTCGCGCCGAAAAAACTGATTGCGGTGGCGCGCTCGCTCTTTGAAAAAGACATGGGCGCTGCCGAAATGGATTTTCTCGGGCTGACCGAGGACGACCTGGAAGAGCAGGCCTGCGACGTCTACCCGGAAAACTGGCAAGCCGCCCAGGTCTTTATCGCCCTGCAGACCCAGTGGCACAGCAGCATGGGCGGCCGTGAGGGGCTGCGTTACGAGGCAATTTCAAAAGTTGAAAGAAGTCTGGGCGTCAAAAAGAAAGACAGCGCCGCCATCTTTGGCGCATTACAAGTGATGGAACGCGCCGCGCTCGCCCTGTGGGCAGAACAGCGCGCCTCGGCGAACAGGTAGCGGACAGGCAGCCCACCGAACCCCGCCCCCCTTAAGAACCCAGCCCCCGCCCCGGAGAATACCGGGAGCGGGGGTTTTTACGTCCGCGTTCAGGATTTGGGCGGTGTGGCACTCGCAAACCTGAGCGCACCGGCGGCAGCAACGATGGCTAGACCAAAGCCGCCGGTCGTCAGATAGACGAAAAGCAGCATTGCAGCGGCGATGGGCAGATAAACAGCGAAAGTGAGTAATTTCATGGCAAATGATGTAGTCCTAAAATTAAGGTTAGAGGGCGACAATGTTGTTGTCAATGGCGTTAATCACGTTTCAAAGTCAATCGACCACATGGGCGGCAGCGCCAAACGGGCGATTGCGGACGTTGCTCACCTTGGCGGCGCATTTGTTGTCTTCCAGGGTCTAGCCGGTAGCCTGAGCGGCGCCGCACGTGCCCTTGACGAATTCACCACCGCCGCCAGCCGCATCAGCCTGGTGGCAGTATCGGCCAATGCCGCAGCGACAGCCCAAAGCGCCCTATTCAAGATCGCTCAAGAATCCCGCGTTGAGTACGCCGCGCTGGCTGAAACCTATGCCCGGCTGGCTAGATCAGGTAATGAGCTAGGCGTCTCACAATCGCGCATGCTCGGCATCACCAAGAGCATCTCGCAGGCCATGACCATCGGCGGTGGCAGTGCCGAAAGCATGAAAGCCGCGCTGATGCAATTGAGCCAAGGCTTCGCCTCGGGCACGTTGCGTGGCGAAGAACTGAACAGCGTCATGGAACAGACGCCACGACTGGCGCAGGCCATTGCTGACGGCATGGGCAAGAGTGTCGGCGAACTGAAAAAGCTCGGCGAAGAGGGCAAGCTGACGGCGCAGGAAGTCATGGGCGCCCTCGAAAAGCAGGCCCCGGCCATCGCGGCTGAGTTTGCCAAGATGACCCCGACCATCAGCCAAGCCTTTACCGTGCTCAAGGACGGGGCCAGCAAAGCCTTCTACGAATTCGACAAAGGGGCTGGCATCAGTGCCGACCTAGCTACGGCCATGACCTCAATGGCGCAAAGTATGAGCAATGCCGGCGAAGCGGCTCGTGACTTTGGCGAAAAGTATGGCGCAGCGATAAAGACTGTGGGCGAAATCGCCGCCATTCTGGCTGCTATTGCTGCGGTCGATAAGCTTTCCGGTGCATTGGCTGCGCTGGCTAGGTTTGCCGCCAATCCGATCGTGATTGGCGTTACGTTGGCCGTCTCCGGCACCAAGGCGCTTGATTCGCTACTACACGAGACAGAAACCGGGCTGGAATTCCAGTTGGCGGCAGCTGAAAAGCGCTTGTCGACCAGCATCGCCAACCGCGACAGGCTGGGCTATGGCTACAACGACCTGCCAGCCGACAGCCGCGGTGCCATGGAGGCCGGCCTAAAAGCCGATGAGAAGGCGGTGAATAGCCTGCGTGAAGCCCTGCGCAAGCTACGTAATGAAGTCGCGGCCAAACAGCCGCAGGCGAAAGCGGCCGCGTCTGCAGATCAAAGCCTGCTCGATTGGCACGCCGAACAGATCGCTGCCGAAGAGGCGATGACGGCGAAGCGCAAAAAGGCGATTGCCACTTACACGGACAGCCTGAAAACCGAAAAGCAAAAACAGGTAGAGGCAGAAAAAGACCGTTTTAAGGCGTTGACCGCAGTCATCGGCACCAACGGGAAGGAATACGAGACCCAGCTTGCCGCTCACCAAGTAAAGCTGGCCGAGATCAACAAGAAAGGCGCCGGGAGCAGCGCCGGCAAAGCCGCAGCCGAAAAAGCACATAAGGAATATCTCAGCGACCTGAAAAATCAGGCCGATGCAGAATCGGCAGTTATCAAGGAACAGCTCAAGCTCTACGCCGAACACGACAAGTCGTTAAGCAGCTACCTGAGCAACGAGCAAAAGCGCAGCAAGAGCCTGGCCGAAACCACGGACAAAATGGGCGATGAGCTGGCCACGCTTGGGATGACGACCGAAGAGCTGGCCAATTACCGCGCTGCCAAACTTGACGCGGCCGCTGCCGGGGAAATCCTTGCGGCGCAAGGGCTGGAAGAAGCCGCGCAAAACCTTGATGTCCTGCAATACCTCCCGGAAGTGGCGCAGCAATACCGCGAACTGGCCGCCGCCAAACGGGAGGCCGCTGGCGAACTGAGCGAACAAGCCCTGACCGGCGTCAATGTGGCCGCAAAAAAGGTGACGATTGATGCCGCCAAGGATTCAGCCAAGGCATGGGAAAAGTTCTCCGACGACATCGAACGCAGCCTGACCGACGCGCTCATGCGCTCCTTCGAGTCCGGCGAATCGTTCGGCGATTCGTTTATCAAGAATCTCAAAAACACCTTCAAGACCGCCGCGCTCAAGCTGGTGATACAGACGGTGGTCGGTGGTACGGGCAACATCATCGGCACGCTCGGCAATGCCGCGATTAATGGCGTGCTGGGCACATCGGGCAGCAACGGCGGTGCCGGCACAAACTATCTCGGCTTGGCGAACAATGCCAGTAGCGCTTACAGCCTGTACGGTGCAGCAACAGGGTACAACTCGACCGTCAATACTGCGGCAAGCCTCGTTGGTGCGGGGTCGGCGACGGGAGCGAGTGCCGCATCGCTCGCCTACGCAAATGGCGTTGGCGCTCTCGGCGGAGACTCTCTCGGGGCGTTGATTGCAGCAAATGGATCTTGGGGCGGCGTTGCTGTAGGTACTGAAGCCGCAGCAACAACTGGCTGGGCTTCAATGCTCGGCGAAGCGGCAACCGGCGCCTGGGTGCTCGCTATCCCAGCCATTGCCGGGGCCATCTCCGCAGCCGGAAGCCGCAAAGCCTACGAGTTCGACGGCGTTGCCATCAAGGGCGATTACGCCGGGAGCAACTTCACAGGCTCGGCTGCAACGAAGTGGGAAGCTGACGGCGGTTGGTGGGAATCCGGCGACAAAATGAAAAAGTGGATGCCGCTCACTGATAACAAGGATGCCATCATTGAGGCGTTTTTCGGCGGCGGGTTGAGCAGAAACGGGATGACCGGATATGTCACCCCTACCTATGGCGAACGAACACGGGCATCCGACCTCGCCAACCTTGGCGACCTGCGCGACACACCGTCCATTGCCGGGGTTGATAACAGCGCCCTCGTCGCAGCATGGGACGCCGAATATGCGCTGTGGCAGAGGGCGCACCCGCTTAGCTTCTCGGGCGGTAGCAGCGACGGCGGGGAATGGACAGGCGGCGATCGTCCGGAAGAAGTGTCCGGCTATATGCCTTCGCTACAGAACGGCGGCTTTTTCGGGGCTGTCAGCAAAACCCCCGTCCTATCCACCGACCCGGTAATGCTGGCTGCGCTGGATAACGCAATCGACGCGACTTTCAAAGCCACGCAGACGAGTTTCAAAGCGCTGGCGAATCAGTTCGACGATACCGACCTGGCCGGCAAGATCAACGCCTTCTCGACTTCGATCAACCTCGACACGAAGTCTGGCGACATTGACAAGGTGCTAGCCGCGCTGGCCTCTGACGTTAATGCCAAGATGGCACAAGCCTTCCTGCCGAGCATTGAAACGCTGCGACTGCCCGAGGAGGCATGGCAGGCCGCATTCAATCGCGTGATGGTCGAAGTCGCAGGCACAAGCCGCATCCTTGACATGATGGGCGTCTCGATCAAAGAGACGTTCGGCAGCGACACGAATAAAGCAATTACAGCCATTGACGGCCTAAGCAAAGCATTCGGCGGCATTGATGCGCTCAGTACTTCATTCAGCGCCTATTACGCCAATTTCTACTCGCAGGAAGAGCAACGCGCCCAGGCGATGGAAGACATGGGCAAGTCGTTTGAAGCCCTGAATGTCACCATGCCGAAGACCCGCGAGGAATTCCGGGCAATGGTGGATGGTCTCGACCTCGCCACTACGGGTGGTCAAGCCACATTTAAGGCAATGATGGATTTGCAGGGCGGCTTTGCCAACCTCGTCCCGGCTATCACTGACGTATCTACCGCAGTCACGGATGCCGCTGAAGCGCTCGCCAAGGATCGCGCCGCGCTGATCGCCGCACGCAACGAGGCGACCGAGGCTGCAAGCACGTCACTGAGCGATATGCAGGCCGCGTTTGACGATCTGCAAAAATCCATCACGCAAGGCACGGTGAACGGCAACCTCGGGGCGCTGGCTTTCAGCGCATCCGAATTCGACAGCATATCCAGCTTCGTCTCCTACATCGACGAGGCAAACGTCAAGCTGGCCGAGATCGCCAAATCGCCATTTGCCGACGAGTTGTCGAATTACACGACGCAGATCAAAGCGTTGGCGCAATCGGTACAGGATCAAGCCGCAGACTCGCTGATGGCCAGCCGCCTGAAGTCCGGGGACATTGAAGGTGCCGTCCTCGCCACCCTCTCCAAAGCGCCGCTTGATCCGGCAACCTACATGCTGTCTCGGCAGGGCGATAGACCCCTTCGCGGAGACTTTAACCAGCGTGCAGACTTCGATGCCGCTTTCGCACGGTGGGAGTCCAAGCAATTCAACGCTGGCGCATTCAACCATCAAGCCGAGCTTGCACAGGTCAAGGCTATGGTTGAGATCGGCAATTACCAAAGCGCTAATGCGCTGTCGCTGCCGAATGCAGGCGGCGGTTATTCGGCACAATTTGCCAGTGACGAGGTTAAATATTCCATCCGTAAAGAAATTGCCGACGGCTACGGAATTTCGGTGCAGGGTGCTCTTGCAGACGCGCTGAGCAGCGCACTAGATGTCGCGGTCAAGGCCAGCATCCGCACCAATTACACCTCTACCGGCCCCGGCATCGCGTCGGTCAATGCGGCTCAATACGATTACAAGGCTGCAATCGAGAGCAAGTACCTCAATGGTCAGCTAATGATCGGGCAGGGCGCAATTGCTTACGCCGACGGCCTGAATGCAATCAATAGCGCCCTGATTCGGGGGGCGATCAACGCAATCGACTACGGCAAGGGCTTGGCCCTATTGAATGACCAGTTCGGCGGGGGTGAATACAACGTCAATGACGCCCGCCTTGCCGGTGGGACCTCGGCCAATCGCCTCGCCAGTGCCGGCATGGCAAGCATCCAGTTTTACTTCAACTCCCTGGCAGAAAACGTCGCTGCCCTGGGGGTTGCTGCTAAAGCGGCTTCTGAGCCTGTTGCCCTAGTCGGAGAATCTATTGGTCGGATGAATTCGGCCAGCTCCGTGTTCGGCCAGTCCGCTGCTGCGGTCATGACCGGGTACATGGGCATGATGGGTGGAGGTAACGGCGTCATGGCAGACGGCACCGCAACCTCTGAGCAACTCAGCGCCGCCTTGCAGATGTACGCCGAAGGGGCTGCGGGAAAACAGCAGGCACTGACCGAGGGGAGCTCCTACCGCAGTGCCACTCTGATCAGCATGGCTTCTGGCATCGCCTCCGCCGTAATGACCACCCAGGCGGCGTCTGAAGCTGCGAAGCGGATCGCGGAACTGGACTCCTTCTCCGGCAGCAGCGACACCCAGATTCGGGACGTCTCCCTGCTCATGGATGGCCTGCAGGCTTTTGATGCAGTCTCGCTGGAAAATACGTTCAATAAGCTGTCCAACGCGCTGGCTTCCAAGAAGATTACCGAAGGGCAGTACGCAGACCTGTTCAACCAGTCCATCGCCACCTTCACGGACGAGATCAACACACTGGAGAGCACCTTCGGCAATCTACGGGACGTGGTCAAGTCTTTGGCTGACGCCCTGCTTGTGGGCAACATGACTACACTCAACCCGACCCAGAAATTGGCAGAGGCTCAGCGTCAGTACGACGAAAATCTTGTCATGGCTCGCACCGGTGATGCTCAGGCTGTGTCCGATATGCGGGGAGTCGCGGATTCCCTGCTCAATATCGGCAAACTCACGGTCTCCGACTACGTCAGCTACGCCACGATTTTCGGGACAGTGATCGCTGATCTCAGGAATCTCGAAGCCCTGGGCGCCGGGGCGGTGGCTTCCGGTACCGCGCCGAAGCTGACTATCCCCGCCTTCGCCTCCGGCGGCGCATACGGTGGCGGCTTGGCGTTGGTCGGGGAGCAAGGCCCGGAGATTGTCAATTTTGATACACCCGGCACCGTCTCAACAGCCAGCCAGACCGGGGGTGCCTTTGCCGCCGTGGTCGCCGAGCTTAAAGCGGTTCGAGAGGAGTTGGCCCAACTGAGAGCGGACAATAATATGGGAAATGCTGCGGTGGTTAACGCGTCCAAACGATCCGCCAAGGTGCTCGAAAAGTTCGACGCTGATGGCATGCCGGCGGTGGCGGCATGAAGCTCATCAGCCCGACCCTCCTGACCGACAGCCTGCTTACCAGCAGCACGGTCACTGAGACCGACTACGCGGCGTGGGCTGGGGGGGCGACTTATGCCCTGGGGGCGTATGTCATCCTGACCAACACCCACCGCATTTACAAATCACTGCAGGCAGCCAATACGGGGAACAACCCTACGGCTGCGGCGAGTACGTGGTGGCTTGACGTTGGTCCGACGAACCGCTGGGCCATGTTCGACGCCATCGTGTCGACGCAGACCGTGGCCGGAACCAGCCTGACTGTGACGGTGACCCCAGGTGTAATCAACAGCCTTGCCTTGATCAACATGCAGGCAGAAGCGCTGACCGTGACCATGACCTCCGGGGGAGATACGGTCTATTCCAAATCCTTGGACTTGGTAGATGACCTCCGAGCGGCTGATTGGTATGGGTATTTCTTCGGGCCTTTCCGCACGAAGACCGACGTCGTACTCCTGGACCTGCCCAGCTACGCCAATGGGGTGCTGACCATTACCCTGACTCACGCTACTGCCGTCAAGGTGGGAAATATGGTGGTGGGGAGTTTGTCTGGGCTGGGCGACGCGCAGTACGGGGCGAGAGCCGGCATCGTGGATTACAGCCGGAAGGAAACGGATGGCTTCGGCAACACTGTGCTGACAAAACGCAGTTTTAGTAAGCGCATGACGGTGAGCCTGTTATTCCCCACGTCAGATCTCGACCGCGTTCATCAGACTTTATCTGCCGTGCGCTCCACACCGACCGTGTGGGTTGCCTCGGAAAATCACACTAGCCTGATCATCTTCGGGTTCTTTAAAGACTTTGAAGTTGATCTTGCTACGTTCAGCTATTCCTACTGTTCTCTCCAGATTGAAGGGTTGATATGACCACGATTACCGCACTACCCACCCCGCCCTCCCGTGCGGACTCTGCAAGTTTTGCTTCTAGGGGGGACGCCTTCCTCGGGGCTCTGCCTGCTTTTGCTGCTGAGGTGAATGCGGTAGCCAATGAGATTAATGACAGTGCGGCAGTCTATGGCTCCAGCGTTCGGGCTACAGGCACCACGTCATTTGCCGTAGGGTTGGGCAGCAGGACCTTGACCGTGGAATCCGGGAAAGGCTTTGCGATTGGAATGGCCGTCAAAGTTTCCTCTAGCGCGAGCCCCGTCAATTACATGAAGGGCGTCATCACCGCCTACAACACAGGGACAGGCGTCCTTACTATTTCAGCCTCCGAGATCGGTGGGTCTGGGACTTTCGCGGCCTGGACTGTGAGCATTATTGCAGAGACAGGGGCAGACAACGGGGGGGCGTCCGAAGTGACCAGCGCTGTCGACATCTCCCTCACGGCAGCATCCAACCGGGTCCAGGTCGTCAACATGACAGCCGCAGGGATGTCGGTCATTTTGCCAAACGCGACCGGCCTGACTACGGGCGGCGCGATCTTCGTTATCGCCGCGACCGGGCTGCCCCTCATCATCAAACTGGCCTCGGGCGCGGTGCTTCAAGCCGTTGGGATCAACCAAAAAGTGATGCTGTTCCTGACCAATTCAGGAACCTCAGACGGCTCCTGGGCGACAGGGGTGTTCCCTTATCAGGGGAATTCCTTTACGCAGGGACCAGCAAGCGTCTTGAACGCGGTGGGTATCGCCGGGATGATTGGTACGAAGCTGACAGAGACGACGGCGATTATCTCTTACTACACTAATGGTACTTACCTGCAGAAGGCGGCTCTCCTGGACTCAACCGGTCAGATTTCGATGGTAGAGGTCGGGGTAACCGGCAGCACCACTGGTGGATTAAAGGCCGGGATCACAACGCTGTCCTCGACCAAGGCTTTGCTCTTCTACTCTGACATGACCACCGGCGTTCGTGCCGTGGTCCTTGATGTTTCCAGTGGGACGATTGTTGTTGGCACATTCCTCGCAGTAAATGCTGCGCTGTCATACTACGGGGATATCGCAGCCCTCTCCAGCACAAAAGCGTTGCTCACTTATGCCGCGACCGCGGCTTACGCTGTAGTGCTCAGCATTTCCGGGATGACAGTGACAGCAGGAGGGGTCGTTTCCTACGGTCAAGCGATCAGTAACTATCCAAAATTGTGCGCGCTATCGGACACCAAGGTGCTCGGGGTGTACAACGATCAGACCGGTGGACAGATTCCCAAGGGTATCGTCTTTGATATCTTGGGAACGTCGGTTACGCCGGGAACTCCCGTGTCATTGACCGGCGCAACAACGTCGCTACCGGGCGTGTTGGCCTGGCTCAGCGCCACGAAGGCGCTGTGGGTCTATGCAGCGGTGACCACAGTGTTCGCGTCAGCAAAAGTTCTTACGGTTTCCGGCACGACAATCACGGAGGGGGCAGCTTACACACTTGCTGCCTACGCGGTAGACAACAATGACGCCGTTATTACAACCCTGTCGCCAACAAAGTTCCTCTACATGTTCGGCAACGGTTCGGCGCGGTACCTGGTGATTGATGTCGTGAACAGCACCGTATGCGTGGCGGGAGCCGGCGCCAAGGTGTCATTCGGTGTTGCCGAAAAAGCGGCTATTGCGCTGACGGCCAACAGAGCTTTATACGCCTCGGCGGGCACCTCTCAGTTCCTCAACTCCGCTACCCTTGAGATCGGGCTCGCAATATGAAAACCATTATTCGAAATTCAGACAGCCGGGCTATCCACGCTGGCAACGACATCACCCTGACAGATGCGGTGCGCGGGGAGGGCTGGATCGATCGGAACTTCAACACCACGAACGCTACTTTGGTAGATGCCGAACTCCCTGCCAACTGGTTCGGCGGTGTGTGGGCGTACTCGGGTGGCGTGTGGTCGATTGCAGATCAAGCGGGCTACGACGCGGCCTATGCTGCCACGCTGCCTACCTTGGCCGACTACGATGCCGCGCTGACCGCCAGGCTTGACGCTGAAGCTCAAACACATCGCTACGCCGACCGGATTTCTTGCTCGGTTCGGGCGGGCTATCCCGGTCCATTCCAAGCAGAGGGCATCGCGTTCGCGCAGTGGATGGATGCTCAAAACGCCAAGGGGTATCAGGTGCTGTCGGACTTTCAGAAGGGTCTGATTTCTCAGCCGACGATTAAAGAGTTTCTGGCTGAACTCGATCCGATGGTGTGGCCAGCTTGAGTGTTCTAAAGAACTTCCTGGTTGGCCTGGATCAGTCCGTGAATTGCCTAGTGAAGCTATCTGACGGGTGGGGGCTTCCCGATGAGATGTTGTCATCCCGAGCTTGGCGCCCTCGATCAATACACCCCCATCTAGTAAAGTGGATTGATCGGCTGTTTTTCTGGGATCAGGACCACTGCAAGGAATGCTACGAAATCGAATTAAACCGACGTCAGTCGCCGCGTGAATACGACGGTCGGTTTAACGTTTCCTGACGCGCAATTTTGTTTCACTTTGCGCAAGTATGTTCTGTGCCAAATATCTCGCAACTTGTTGCCAAATATCTCGCCTCCTTACACGAATAACCGCTTCGCTAACCGTTTCAAGCTGATCCAGCAGTGGTGGCGAGCATCGGCGGAGCCGGCCCCGAAAATTCGGACCGCTGAATAAGCCAACCTACGAGCACATAGCGGCTTGAATGAGGAGCAAATGGATGACGAGAAGGAAGCGGCGGAATCACTCGCCGAAATTCAAGGCCATAAGACCTGAAAAACACAGGGCTGCCATTGTTCTGTCAAATCACCTGTCAGCTTTCATCTGGCGTAACGATGCGTATCGGGCGAGTCCCGATCTTCGCCCCGGTGACCTCATCCACGGCCACCGCTTTAATTTCTGTTCCTGTTTCAGCATCGAAAAACCGAACCAACTCGCCGCCGCCCCGGTGTTGGCGTCCCCACTCGCCAATCATGAAGAGGACCGGCAGAAAATCGCGCCCGGCAGCGGTCAGCAGATACTCCTCGCGTGGCGGATGCTCCGAATAGCGCCGTTTCTCCAGCAATCCCTCCTCGGTCAGCGTCGCCAATCGTCGGGTCAGGATTGTCGGGGCGATGCCCAGGCTTTTCCGGAATTGGTCGAAGCGCGTCAGGCCGGCATGGGCATCCCGCAGGATCAAGATGCTCCAGGCGTCGCCAGCGAAAGCGAGGCTGCGCGCTATGGGGCATGGCTCATTGCAAATATTTTCGTCGTTCATACTGTTTTAATAGTGACTTACTTTCAAATTGATAGTATTGTTGATTTCAATTCGATAGTAACACCTTGAAGACAGGCAATCCAGCCCGCACGGAGATTTGATTGATGAGCAATGTAAATTGGAAAAATGTACCAACCCGCCGGATCGACGTTGGTGGCGTGCCTTTCGCCTATCGGGAACTCGGGCCAAATTCCGGCGTGCCGGTGATCTTTCTGCACCACCTGATGGCCATACTCGATGACTGGGACCCGCGGGTTATCGACGGCATTGCCGCACAGCGTCGGGTGATCGCGTTCGACAATCGCGGGGTCGGTGCGTCGGGAGGATCAGTGCCGCCCACAATCGAGGCGATGGGACGGGATGCCATCGCCTTCGTTCGGGCCTTGGGACTCAAGAAGGTCGATCTTCTCGGCTTCTCGTTGGGGGGCGGTGTCGCGCAAATGGTGGCTTTGCAGGCCCCTGACCTGGTGCGTCGGATGATCCTGGCCGGAACCGGGCCTCGGGGCGGCGGCGGTATCGACGAGATCAACAGAATCGCAGTCATCGCTTACCTCAAAGCGGTGCTCACGCTGAGCGACCCTCGGAACTTCCTGTTCTTTCCTCGTACCCAGGATGGCAAGCGCGCTGCGAAAGACTATTTCTCCCGGTTGAAGGAACGCACCAAGGACCGTGACAAAAGCATTTCCCTACAGGCTCGGCGGGCCCAACTGCAGGCCATCAGAGCGGCGGGACTGAGTGCGCCCGACGACCTCTCGGTCATTACTCAACCGGTTTTCGTCGCGAACGGCGATCATGACCTGATGGTCCACAGCAGCCATTCGGCCGACCTGGCTCGCCGTCTGCCAAATGCCCAGCTGACGATCTATCCGGATTCCGGGCACGGAGGCGTCTTTCAGCACCACCGGGCCTTTGTGCCTGCGGTTCTCGACTTCCTCGCCGACTGAATTGGAGAAGGTAATGAAAGCATTCATTCTCGATCGTTATGGAAAAAAGAGCCGTTTGCGTCTCGGCGAAATGCCCGAGCCGGAACTGCGCGATGATGAAGTAATGGTCCAGGTGCGCGCGGCAGGTGTGAATGTGCTGGACGCCAAGATCAAGAGCGGCGAGTTCAAGCTCGTCCTGCCCTACCGCTTGCCGCTCATCCTCGGCCACGACGTGGCCGGGGTCGTGGTCCGGGTCGGGCCGCAGGTGCGGAAATTCAAGCCGGGTGACGAGGTTTATGCCCGGCCCGATGATTTTCGCATCGGTGCTTTCGCTGAATTTATTGCGATCAAGGAAACGTCCCTGGCGATCAAGCCCAAAGCACTCACCATGGAAGAGGCGGCTTCCATCCCGTTGGTTGGCCTGACCGCGTGGCAAGCGCTGGTCGAGAAGGCGAATCTCAAGCCGGGGCAAAAGATTTTCATTCAGGCTGGCTCGGGTGGCGTCGGAACATTTGCCATCCAGCTGGCGAAACATCTCGGGGCCTTCGTCACCACGACGACGAGTACGGCCAATGTGGATTGGGTGAAGAACCTCGGCGCCGATGTCGTTATCGACTACAAGAAAGACGATTTCGAGAACATCCTGCACGACTACGACGTCGTCTTGAACAGCCAGGACAGCGCGACGCTCGCCAAATCCCTGAGTGTACTGAAGCCCGGCGGCAAACTCATCTCGATCTCCGGTCCCCCCGATCCGGCTTTTGGCGAAGCAATCGGGGCGTCATGGTTGATGAAATCAATCATCCGTCTGTTGAGCTTCGGTATCAGGAGAAAAGCCAAACGCAGCAAGGTCAGCTATTCGTTCCTCTTCATGAAAGCCAACGGTGGCCAGTTGCGCGAGATCAGCGCACTCATTGATTCCGGGGCCATCCGCCCGGTCGTGGATCGAGTCTTCCCATTCGAGTCGACCTCGGCGGCGATGGATTACGTCGAAACCGGACGCGCCAAAGGCAAGGTTGTCATCAAGATGTGATGAAGATGGCCTTGCCTGGCAGCGACTTCAAGCCAGGCAAGGCAGTTAACTTAAGGACAAAACCATGAACTCATCTAAAAAAATTGCGGTTGTCACCGGTGCTTCTTCCGGCATCGGCTCCGTCTACGCAGATCGTCTCGCCCGACGCGGCTATGACCTCTTGCTCGTCGCTCGGCGCGGTGACCGCCTGCTGGAACTCGCCACAAAGCTTGAGCAAGCTTACGCCATCAAAGCTGAAACCTTCGTGGCCGACCTTGAGAATGACGACGATCTCGCACGTCTGGAAACTGTTCTCACTGGCAATCCCGCCATCCACCTATTGGTCAACAACGCCGGTATTGCAAAGCTGAGCCCTGTCGCCGAGATGCCAATGCAAGGGGTTTTGTCGCAGATCGCGTTGAACATCACTGCATTGACGCGTTTGACGCATGCCGCGCTGCCCGCTTTCAAGCAGCGCAACGAAGGCGCCATTATCAATATCGCCTCGGTATTGGCTGTTCATGCGTTGCCGGTGAGCGCCATCTACAGCGGCACCAAGGCTTTTGTACTCAGTTTCAGTCGTGGCCTGCAGCAGGAACTGGCGAGTACCGGCGTGAGAGTTCAGGTGGTGCTGCCCGCTGCCACAGCCACCGATCTTTGGGACACCTCCGGGGAGCCGCTGGCCGCACTGCCGCAAGAAACGGTCATGTCCGCCGAGCACCTTGTCGATGCTGCGCTGTCCGGCTTCGACCAAGGTGAGTCGGTCACCTGGCCATCCGTGGCAGATGCTGCTCACTGGGAGCGCTACGACACGGCGCGCTCCGATCTCTTCGCCGCGACGCAAACCGGCAAGCCTGCGCCACGACTCCTGTCGCTTTGACCGAAGAAGGGCGAAGTGCCCTTCATTCAATCCCTGGCAAGCGCAAGGAAGCACGAATCTTTGCATCAAGCCGCTTGCCATCGCCCAACACCACACATAAAGGCTGGCACCAGGGCCACGGCATCGCCGTAAAGTATGGGATTCCCGCATCACGACCATGACAAACCGGATTGATCAAGCCCCTCTTAAGGAAGGCTTAAGCGAGCATCATTAGACTTGGCATCTGATGTTTCACGAGCCAAGCCATGACCATTTATCAGCGCCTTTCCCTGCTTGTTCCGTTGATCTTTTCCGGCGTTGCCGGGGCGACGGAACCTATTTTTCTTCAAGTCGTGCAAGCCAAGGCGCTCGGCATTGAGACGATGCTGGTCGGCGCTGCAGACACCACGCGATCCGGCACACTGCCGGCGCGCGTGCTGGTGCCGAATGAGCAGATGCGGGTGGTCGCCGCGCCGGTTGCCGGTTTGGTTGAAATGCTGGCGGTGGCGCCCGGTTCGTTGGTCAAAAAGGGGCAAGTTGTCGCCCATCTGGCCAGCCCGCAGGCGCTGGAATTACAGCGCGACGCCTTGCAATCGTCCAGCCAGTCGGCCCTGCTGCAACAAAGCCTGAAACGTGATGAACAGCTTTTCGCCGAAGGCCTGATTGCCGAATCGCGCCTGCAAGGCAGCCGCGCTGCGGCCAGCCAGGCGGGCGCCATGGCCAGCGAACGGCGGCAAACACTGGCGCTGGCCGGGGTAGCGCCGGGCAAATTAGGCGGATTTTTAGCGTTGACCGCAGCCATCGATGGCGTGGTACTGGAACAAGGTGTGCAGCTCGGCCAACGCGTTGAAGCGGCAACGCTGATCTACCGGATCGCCAAACTCTCGCCGCTCTGGCTGGAAATTCAGGCACCGGTTAATTTTGCCGCAACGCTGACGGAAGGGATGGTCGTCAAGCTGGCCAATAGCGATGTCAGCGGCAAATTGATCAGCGTTGGTCGCGCCGTCGATGCCACCAGCCAGACCGTGCTGCTGCGTGCAGCCGTCAGCAATGGCGCTGAAACCCTGCGCCCAGGACAAGTCGTCGAAGTTGAGATTGTCGGCAGCCCGAGCAAAGGCCAGCGCCTGCCAGCCTCGGCGCTGATCCGCCATGAAAACAAGCCGCTCACCTTCGTACAAACCGCGAGCAGCGATCAAGGCATCCGCTTTGAAGCACGGCCGGTGCGGGTACTGAGTCAGGGCGGCGACAGCGTTGTGGTCGAAGGCGTCAACGCCGGCGAACGAGTCGCCAGCAAAGGCATTTCCGGCCTGAAAGCCATCTTGACCGGCGTCGGGAAAGAATAATGCTCGCCGCCCTGATCCGCTTTTCGCTGACCCAGCGCCTGTTGATCCTGGTGCTGACCGCCATATTGATTGCTGCCGGCGTCCAGGCTTTTCTTGGCTTGCCGATTGATGCCTTCCCGGATGTCTCGACAACCCAGGTCAAGATCATCCTGAAAGCGCCGGGCATGACCCCGGAAGAAGTCGAAACCCGCCTTGCCGTGCCGGTCGAACAGGAGCTGCTCGGCATCCCGCACCAGCGTTTGCTGCGGTCAACGTCAAAATATGCCTTAACTGACATCACCATCGATTTCGAGGATGGTACCGATATTTACTGGGCCCGCCAGCAGGTCGGCGAACGCCTGGCTTCCGCGATGGGCAACCTGCCAGCCGGCGTTACCGGCGGCATGGCACCGATCACCACGCCACTTGGCGAAATGTTCATGTTCACCATCGAGGGCGATTTGTCGCTGGCCGAAAAACGCGGCCTGCTCGACTGGGTGATCCGGCCGCAACTGCGCACCATTCCCGGCGTCGCCGATGTGAATAGTCTGGGCGGCGAAGTCCGCACCTTTGAAGTCGTGCCCAATCCACAAAGCCTGGCCGCTCGCGGTCTGGCGCTGAAGGATTTGCAAGCCGTACTGGAAGCCAATAACCGCAATGACGGCGCCGGCCGCCTGACCGATGGCGAAGAAGCCCTGCTGGTGCGGGCCGAAGGGGCCATTCGTACGGTCGACGACGTAAAAGCCATTGTTTTGCAGGCCGAGGATGGCAACGTCGTGCGAATTGCCGATGTCGCTGAAGTTCGCCTTGGTGGCCTGACCCGCTATGGCGCAGTCACCAAAAATGGCCAGGGCGAAGCGGTGCAAGGCCTGGTGCTCGGCCTGCGCGGCGCCAATGCGCAAACCGTGGTCGCCGGCGTCAAAGCCCGGCTGGCCGAAATCGCGCCTACCTTGCCCAAGGGCGTCAGCATCGAAGCCTTCTACGACCGCAGCAATCTGGTCGACCGCGCTGTCGGTACGGTGGCGAAAGCGCTGCTCGAAGCCATCGTGCTGGTTGTCCTGCTGCTCCTCGCCTTCCTCGGCAACCTGCGCTCGGCGCTGGTCGTCGCGCTGATGCTGCCGCTCTCCGCGCTCGCCACCTTCATCCTGATGCGCACCGCCGGCCTTTCGGCCAATCTGATGAGTCTGGGCGGCCTGGCCATCGCCATCGGCATGCTGGTCGACGCGGCGGTGGTGGTCGTTGAAAACGTCGAAAGCCAACTCGCCGAAGCACCGGACAATCTGCCGACACTGCACCTGATTTTCCGCGCCGCCCGCGAAGTCGCCGCGCCGGTCACCTCCGGCATCGTCATCATCGTCATCGTCTTTCTGCCGCTACTCACCTTGCAGGGACTGGAAGGCAAAATGTTCGGGCCGGTCGCGCTGACCATCATTTTTGCGCTATCCGCCTCACTGCTGCTATCGCTGACCGTGGTTCCGGTGCTCGCCTCCTACCTGATCAAGCGCGGCGTGCATCACGAACCGTGGCTGGTCAGAAAACTGGCGGCGCTCTACGACCGCGTGCTGAACGCCGCCCTCGCCCACAGCCGCCGCTTCATCATCGGCGCCGTTATTGCCCTACTCGCTGCGGCCGGCGCTTTTATGCTGCTCGGCAAGAGCTTCATGCCGACGATGGATGAAGGCGACCTGATCATGCAACTGGAAAAACTGCCATCGATCGGGATTGAGCAAACTATTCTCATCGACAGCCAGGTACAGCGGGCGATCCTCGCCAAGGTGCCGGAGATCAAGGCCATCGTCGCCCGTGCCGGCGCCGACGAACTCGGCCTCGACCCGATGGGCCTCAACCAGACTGACACTTTTATGGTGCTGCATCCCCGCGACACCTGGCGCAACCCGGACCCGGCCTGGCTGGCCGACCAGTTGCGGGCGGTGATGGTTGATTTCCCCGGCATCGGCTTTGCCTTCACCCAGCCGATCGACATGCGCGTTTCCGAAATGTTGACCGGCGTGCGCGGCGATCTCGCGATCAAGATTTACGGCACCGACCTCGCCACGCTGAATCGGCTGGCCGAAGAAGTCACCGTCACCCTGAAAAAAGTACCGGGCGCCGAGGACACCTTCACGCTGAAGAACGATGGCGTGCAATACATGAAAGTTGCGGTCGACCGTCTGGCCGCCGGCCGTTTCGGCCTCAATGTCGACGATATTCAGAACGACCTGAAATCCCTGCTTGAAGGGCGCACGGTCGGCACCGTGATCGAGCAAGGCCGGCGCATCCCGGTCGTCCTGCGCGGCCCGGAAAGCCTGCGTTCATCCCCGGCCGATTTCGCCGCCCT